>C687J35174_10001939_pt1 | contig 29583 bp, 28 predicted proteins | sample RifCSPhighO2_01_FD_35174 | JGI IMG/M metagenome (IMG submission 35174) | reverse complement strand
TCAAAACTGCCAAATTTTTTCAGGATGGCCTTTTCTATTTCTCCCTTGATTTTAACGTCTTTTTTAAGTATCTGCCAGAATAATTTATGGTTTACATAGCCACCGCCATGATTCCTAACTGCGGTTCTTATACTTTCCGGAACTTTATTCAGATTTTTTATTATATCCTCTGGTTCTTTATCCTTTAAATCTGTGTTTTCTATTGCCTTGTTGAAGTTATCTGTGTATGCCTGATGGTGCTTTGAATGATGTATCCTCATCGTCTGCTCATCTATATACGGCTCTAATGCATTATATTCATATTCCAACTGCGGTAATTTTATCATTTTTCATACCTCCTTAAATTTATTAAGAATGATTTAAAATTTAGATTTGTTTGAATATAAAAAACTTTTGGATTAAAAAAGCATTTATCTCTTTCTTTTTTTGGGTGCTTTTTTCCTTAATTTTATAAATTTTTTCCTGGTTATTTTTGCCTTTTTTACCTTGGGTTTTCGTTCTTTTTTATTGTGATAACCCTTTTTTCCTGATTTCTTTTCCCTTTTTTTGTAGTATTCCTCCTTGCTTAAATAATCCTCTTTTTCAGAGAATTCTTCTTTATTGTAATACTCGTCTTTATCCCCACAATAATAACAGTAATTGCTGTTTGGATTGTTATTGGCAAAATCTTCTGGTTTGTCCATAGGCATACCGCAGGATTTGCAGAACTTCTCCATTTTTAACTCCCAAATGTTTTTATTTATAATAATTTCAAAGTTTATATATTTTTTTATAAAAGAAAATTTAATAAACAAAAAGGTGCTTATTTTTATATGGTTTTTTGGTTATTTAAAAAAAGAAGTGATTATAAAATTAAGAAGATTCATAATATGATGGAAAACTCTTTTTCCAATATTAAAAAGGATATTGGAAGCGTATCTTTATGGATTAATCATTTTAAAGGAAAGCATAAAGAGCATGAGGATTCTTTTGATAAACTAATCAAGGAGATTGAGGAAATTAAAAAAATGGTTGAAAAGCATATGGAAGAGCACCATTTTGAACGTTCAATCGGCCGTTCAATCGCGATTGAACGCGTTCAATCGTTCAAACATTCAAATCAATCGTTCATGAACGTTCAAAATCAGCCATTAAAGGATAAATTAACCCCCTCCCAAAAAAGGGTGTTAAATCTCCTCGATAAAACTAGCATTCCACTAGATTATGAGACTATAGCAAATGAGCTTAAACTGAGCATAATAACAGTCAGAAGGCATATAAATGACATAAAAAAGGTGTTTGAAATCAAGGAAATGATGGATGTAGACAGGGGAAGGAAGGTATTTTACATAGGAAAAGAGGCTAAAATAAGCTTAAAACATAAAAAATGAGGGTTCTATAAATTAAAATCATCTGAGAGATGGGTTTGATTCTCAAATTTTTTTCTTATATCGAAGAGTTTATTCATTATTCTTAGATCCCTGAAATCTTGTTTTATCGAGAACATAGCTTTATAATTATACAGTTTCTCCTTGATAATTGGGGCTTCTTTAAATATCAAACTTCCAATACGATTCCTCAGAGAAAATAAAGAAATCTTCAATTTTTTTGATATATCTTCATATGTAACTGGTCTTTTTAGCTCATCTTCCATCTGGTATATTGCCATAAATATCAAAAATTCCTTATCTGTTAATGCTATAATAAAATTTTTTATCTCATTGGTTAATATTTTAATGTCTTTAACCTCAATTTTTGGGGTAGACTCCTCTTTAGGCATAACAACATCATAATAACGAGATAATAACGGCATAACAACAACCCCATCATTTCCTTTGGAACTATCTTTTTTAACGTTTAATATGTCTTTTATTTTTAATAATTCAGTCTTAATCTCTTTTATTTCTTCTTTTAAGTCTAAAATGTCTTTCTTTACATTAAGAAAGGCTAATTTTATCTTCTCTTCATCATAATACTCTTTAAACACCATAACGACACCATAACAGCATAATAACAATGAAAAATATTTAAAGATTCTTGTTTAGGTCATAATGTTATAAAAACAAAAGTAATATATATAAGATAAATTTTATAATTTAGAGGTGATTCAATGAGCAAGATTCATTTTCCTATAAATTTAAGTTTTTTAATTATATTAATATCTGTTTTAGTGCTAGCTATAATCCAGGGAAATAGCATCAGTAGTGCTCTACTTGGAAAGGTTGGAGTAGAAGTCAATGAAGTGCAGGAGATTGCATTCATTATTCTCACATTATTCATTTTAGTAACAGCAACATTGCATCCTGACAAGATGTACTTAAGCGCATATTCATCAATGACTTTGGGATTAATAGTGATTATAGGTGCTTTTTACAACATGTTCACTGGCGGGAATGGAGTCAATGTCCTTCAGTTTTTGATGGGAATTGTGCTTATTGTTGCAGGGGCCCTTTTATTCAAGCACACAAAATTGTCTTCAGAGGAAAAAAACATTGTTTATGAAGGAATAAGGAATTACAAAAAATAATCATTTTGAAATGATTATGCTTATAAGATTAGTTTTAATTTTTTATTCATTTTAGAAAAATTATAATTAAGGCTAAGAATATATATAAATGAAAATATATTTTTTGATTTTATGAGCAGAGAACTAAAGATACTTTCTATAATGAAAAAATTAGGCTGCAACTGGAGTGAAGCTGAAAAAAGAATGCTAGAAGAAAAGAAATTAAAAGAATTTGTCTAACCAATATAATCCCCTTTGTCTTTGGATTCTTCCATTTCCTTTGGAATAACCTTTGGGAGCTGTATCTGCGGAGGCAAATTAACTTCTTGTGAAAGCATTAAGGCTTTTATGTTTGCCTTGGTCAATACTGTATTTGCAACAAGGCTTGTAACCCCAACAGGCAAATTCTTGGTTTTTTTCCATTGATCAAGCAATTTGCTTATCTCGTCCTCTTTATCAAGATAAACTATGTCACCGCTCATTTTTATCTTGCCTATGTTTGGCTCATAGGTTACATTAAAATCAAAAGATATTTTTATAGCCGGCTTCTTGCCTTGAAGAACAACAACATCTGTTTTTTCTATGTTATTTATATTGAAATTATGGTTTATATCCACTTTTTCCTTGATTTTTCCTGTTCTTTCTGCTGAAATCCTATCAAAAGTAAAGCTCACAATAGTCATATTTACCAACTCCCATAAACTTTAGGAAAGTTTATCATTCAAAAATAATTTGTAAGAATTTATTTAAAGGTTTCTACATAGATTCAGGCGCTTCCATGCCTAAAAGAAAAAGGCCTGTAGTTATAATTTGTTTTAGTTTAGAGGCCAAGAATAACCTTTCCTTTGAGGATTTTATTTCATACCTTGAATAGTAATTGTTGAATAATTGGCATAATTGAATTAGATAATTACAAATCAGGTTTGGCTTATATTTCAATGCTGACTCCTTGACTATTTCTGGGAATTCTGACAGTTTTTTTATTAAGGTAAATTCTTCCTGGTTAAATTTATTATAATCAATTTTATGGCTTGGTTTTGATTTTTTTAAGATAGAATTTATTCTTGCATTGGTATATTGGACATATGGGCATGTTTCGCCTTCAAAAGACAAGGCCTGATCCCAGTCAAAAATTATATTCTTTTCTGAAGATACTTTTAAGATTTGAAACTTCAATGCACCATATCCTATTGCTTTTGCCAGCTTTTCTGAGTAATTTTTTCTTTTTTTAAGCTCATTTGATGCTTTTTCTAAAGATTCTTTCATGAAATCCTGAAGAAGAACAATATTTCCCTGCCTTGTTGACATCTTACCCTCCTTCAATAAAATAAAAGAATAATGAATTACTTCTGGAGCTTTTTGATTCATTAAAGATAATGCTTTTTTTAACTGCTGAAAGTAAAGCTTATGATCCTCTCCTAAAAGAATAATATTTTTTGGGGTTTTGCTTAACTTTTCTATTGTATATGCTAAATCCCTCAATTGATATAAAGAAGTGCCATCCTTTCTTGTCAAAACCATAACATTCAGGTTAAACTCCTTTAAATCAAGTATTTTCCTTCCATGCTCATCTATGAACACTTTCCCTGTTTTCTCTAATTTTTTTAGTATTTCATTTGCTTGATTATTCCATAAATACTTTGATTCATAATCAAAAAAATTGTATTTAATCCCCAAATCTGAGAGAATTTTGACTTGGCCTTTAAGGCAGATATCAACTATTTCCTTGAATTTTTTCTTAATGACTTTATCTCCTTTTTCTAGCTTATTCAGCAAATCAAAAACTTTATTTTCCAGTTCAGGATTTTTTTCTAAATCCTTGTTTATTTTTATATAAAGCTTAAGCAATTCATTGAATTTTGGCTTCTTGTTTCCTGCTGCAAGAACAAGCATGGAAATTTGTTTTCCGACGTCATTTACAAAATAATGGACTTCTATCTTGTATTTGTTAAACCTTAAAATTCTTGAAAGAGAATCTCCTATGATTGCATTTCTTGCCCTGCCTACATGAGGCGCTGCATTTGGGTTTATTGATGTATGCTCTATCAATAATTTCTTGTTATTCCCTAAATTAGAATTTCCATAATCTTTCTTTATTTCTTTTAAGGTTTCTTCTATGAACTTATTTTTATTTATAAAAATATTAAGATAAGGACCTTTTATTTCTATTTTTTCTATTAAATTGGATTTTATTTTTTTCCTGATTTCCTCTGGATTCAAGTTAAAGCAATGAAGAGAATAATCTCCAAATTCTATAGAAGGAGGAATATTCAAAACAATATCCTGCTTAAGCTGCTTCTTTAACCTGTTTGTTAGTTTTTCCTTAAAGTTCATTTTCATAATTCTTGATTAATTCTGGTTTTATTGACCATCTGCTTCTTTTTATGTAATCTTTTCCTTTATTATTCTTTTTGATTTCTGTTAATATTTCTTGCTCTTTTAATTCCTGCAATAATTTCTTTGTAAATTCCTTATCTCTGCGTAATTCATTTGCTATTTCTATTGTAAACATTGGTTTTAATTGAGATTCATATAAGATTGAGATAATATCATCTTTTAATTTAGTTGTTGTTTTAGAAGAAAGCTTAACCATATAATTTAAAGAAATTTTTGGATATATAAAAGTTATGCGGTGTAGCAATTTATTTTAATTTTTTTAATAAATTCTTATGCTCTGACCAGTCCAATGCTTTTATAAGAACTTCTTCTATTGCATTTACAGGGATTATATTTATTTTCTTTAATTGCTCTTTTGTTAAAATAACATCCTTTTCATTTGATTTAGGAATTATAACATTTTGAATTCCTGCTTCTATTGCTGCCTCTATCTTTGATGTTATTCCTCCAACAGCTAAAACTTCTCCTCTAACGGATAATGATCCAGTCATTGCATAATCCTGCTTTACTGGTGCTTTTGTCAATGCAGAAACTATTGCTGTAGCTACTGCTATTGATGCAGAGTCACCTTCAACACCACTATCTGTCTGAATAAACTGGACAAAAATATCATATTTTTCCTTTATATCCTCACCAAAATACTTTAAAATAATTGCTGAAACATTTTTTACTGCTTCCTTTGCTATTTTTCCAAGCTGGCCGGTTGCTATAAATTCTGATTTTTTACCACCATGAGTGACTTCTGATTCAATAGGCAATACGATGCCTGAATAATAATTATCAGAGCCGAGAACAGCCAACCCATTAACTTTTCCGATTATCTTGCCTTTTACTGTAATAACCTGATATTCTTTTTTTTGCTCAATATATTTGTCTGCTATCTGCTGCTCTAATGTTCTTGCGAGCAATTTTGCCTGAATAATATGTTTTGGCATGACAAATTTAGAATTTTCTTCTAATGCTAAATCTCCTGCTGCCCTTATTAAACCACCAAGTTCCCTTAACCTTAAGGTTAGTTTTTCTGCTCTTCCTGCTCTTTTTTTTGCTTCATTTATTATTTCAATTACAGCTTCTTTTGTGAAATGAGGTATCTTTCCATCTTTAACAACTTCTTGAGCTACAAACTTTGCTAAGGCTAACCTATTTTCTTCATTATCCTCCATGTCCGAATCCATATAAACTTCATAGCCATAACCCCTTATCCTTGATCTTAATGCAGGGTGCATATGTTTTATTGTTTCTGGATTGCCTGCAGCAACAAGGATAAAGTCTGCCGGTACTGGCTCTGATCTTGTCATTGCTCCAGAGCTTCTCTCACTTTGTCCGGTTATAGAAAATTTTTTTTCTTGCAATGCTGTCAAAAGATCTTGTTGTGATTGTGGCTTTAAATTAGCAATCTCATCCAAAAACAAAACCCCTTTATTGGCTCTATGAACCATTCCAGGAATTAATCTTTCATGTGGGGGGGTTCCTAAACCTCCGCTCTGAAGCGGGTCATGAAGTACATCACCAAAAAGTGCACCTGAATGAGCACCACTTCCCTCAATAAAAGGCGCTTTATTTGATTTAGAGTTATCAATCAAAATTTTTGGAATTCCTCCTTTTTGATTAAGATTCATTCTTCTATTTATGTTAATGAAAATTGCTAAACCTATCAAAAAAACCATAGAACTTATCAAAGATGCAGCTGCCATTATATCCCCATACTCTTTTCTGATCCACCAAGGGGACATTACAGCAAGAATTGCCAATACAAAGAATAAAACAGACTGCCATCTTACTGAAGATAAAGATTGAATTTTGTATTTGTTTATTATTTGCATTCCCTTTCCTTTAGGATATGACTTAATCAAAGGGATATTTTCATCTATTGGATTATTAAATGCAAGGATATCCTGCAATTTTTCTTTAGGTAATAATTCTGCAAGAGCTTGGCCTATTAATGATTTTCCTGTACCTGGAGCTCCTATCAATAAAAGATGCCTTCTTTGCTTTGCTACCTTCTTTAATAATTTAATTGCTTGGGTCTGACCTATAATCTGGTCTATGATTAAGTTAGGAACTTTGATTTCTTTTGTTGTTTTAAAATTCAATTCTTTCATTTTTTAAACAAATAAGAAATAAAATATAACTTTAAAAAAGTTTAGATTATATCTTCTTCAGAAATCACTATAAAATCGCCCACAGCAGCCACTGAAGAAAAAGGAATTAATATTTGATTGCCTTTATTCCTTTCCAATTCCAAACCTTCGGCATAACCTGTTGGATTCTTTAGAATTATTGAAATCAATTCCCCTGTTCTAACTTCAAAATCAATATCACCAACTTCACCAAATCTTTTTCCTGATTTAGAAACTACATTTTTTCCTATTAATTTTTTAGCGTTAAATTTATTGTCTTCTGCCATATTTGAAATATTAATTACAACTTATTTATAAATGTTGTTATAGTGAAATGGTTGTATTATTTAAGACAAAATGTGGTTTTTATAATTTATTAATGTTATTTATTTTAGCGCTAGTGCAATCCTACCATTAACATGTAATAGGTTGTGATAAGAAAAATGAATTGGTATAAAATAAGGCATCAAGAATGAGGGTTACACCAGCACTTTTGTTTTGATATAAGTAAAAATAAGTGTACCCTCACACCTTTGTTTCTAATGGAACTTTTTAATTTGAATTGTTTCTTTTGGAGTTTGTTATTTTATTGAATTTGTTGAAATTTGATGGTTTTAGACTATTTTTAAGCCAAATTTATGTTTTGTTTCATTTTATATTTTTACTTTAAAATAATTAAAATATAAAAATTTGTAGTTATAAGGCTTGTATTATCAAAATTTTAAAGAATTTAATTTTTTATTTCTATTTTAATATATAAATTTTTCTAATATATATTATATATTTATAATTATTATATTTTAATATATATATAAAAGTGAATATTACTACTTTAAAGTTCTATGTGAAGTAGAAGGGTTATTTTTTAAAAATATGTTTGCATAGGAAATATGGGTGTAAGTATAAGAATATTTATATAATAGTTCTTTTTAGTTAAATGAAAATGGGTGATAAACTTTCTAAATTCTTTGAAGAGTATTTAAATAAAGAGCCATTATTTATCAATAAAAAAATTTTACAAAGTGGTTACACCCCCAACAACATCCCCCATAGGGATGAACAGATAAAACAATTAGCTAAGGTGCTAGCCCCCGCATTAAGAATGGAAAAACCATCTAATGTTTTCATTTACGGAAAAACCGGAAGCGGAAAAACATGCGTCAGCCAGTATGTTGTCAACGAAATTTATGAAACATGTAAGAAGAACAAGTTGAATGTGAATATTTACTATTTAAACTGCAAGATGAAAAAAGTTGCAGATACAGAATACAGGCTGGTTGCGGAATTAGCCAGGGGTTTTGGGGCGGAGGTTCCTGCAACAGGATTGCCAACAGAGGAAGTTTATAAGATTTTTATAAATACAATAGAAAGCAAGAAGCAATTACTAATACTAATATTNGATGAAATAGACCAGTTAGTCAAAAAAATGGGAGATGGAATTTTATATAATCTAACAAGATTGAATTCTGAATTAAAAAACTGTGAAATGGCTTTTGTGGGGATAAGCAACGATTTAACATTCACAGAAAATTTAGATCCTAGGGTAAAATCTTCTTTATCAGAGGAGGAGTTGGTTTTTCCTCCTTATAATGCAATTCAATTACAAGATATACTGAGAGATAGAGCTAAACTTGCATTTAGACCAAATATTGTCGAGGAAGGGGTTATAGAAAAATGCGCCGCATATGCCGCCAGGGAGCACGGCGATGCAAGGAGGGCATTAGAATTATTAAGGGTTGCAGGAGAACTATCTGAAAGGGATAATGCTCCAAAATTAAGCATTAAATATATTGATGAAGCAGAAAACAAAATTGAAAGAGACAGAGTTTTGGATATCATAAAAACACAACCAAAACAGCAGCAATTAACAACTTATTCTATTTTGGAATTTTATAATACAGGAAAAAAAATATTTACTGGGGAAATATACGAATATTATCTGGATTTATGCAAGAAAGTCGGTTTAAAACCATTAACCCAGAGAAGAATCTCTGATATTATCGCCGAATTAGATATGCTTGGGATGATTAATGCAAAAGTTGTGTCAAAAGGTAGATATGGAAGAACAAGAGAAATTCAAGTCCTTATTCCTTCTTCAAACTTGCTTAAGATAAGAGAAGCTTTGAAGGAAGGTTTAGGATTATGAATTTTGCAGATAATTTAATGAGAAAAGGTTATTTGATAAGCCCAAATTTACTTAAAGAAAAAGATTTAGATGAGAATATAATAAATAAATTAGAAAATTTAAAAGAAAAACCTTTAGTTATTGATAAAAATGTCTACAAAATTCTCAAAAACAGCGATGATTTTACCACGAACATAAGCTGGAAAGAATTTGACAAATCAAAAGTTTATTATGAAAAAAACAAGAATATAGAAGATTACAATATTTTTTTAGATATTTTGAATTATAATCTTAATGAGGAAAATAAAATAAAATTAAATAATTTAATTAAGCAAGTTTCCAAACCACAAAAATTGGAATTGGAAAAGGATATAATCGCCCCAAATGTAGTTGTTGTTAAAATTTATAATGAAAATATAAAGAAAAGAGAAGTTCAGGATTTTGTTCACCATTTCAAAGCAAGATATAATTCCTTAAAGAATATTTTAATAAACAGACCAGAATTAAATGGATGTATTTCCATTAACAGGGTTTTAAATAAAAACAATGGAGATAAAATTTCCATTATTGGCTTAATAATTGATAAAAAAACAACAAAGAACGGAAACATAATCTTTGAAGTTGAGGACTTAACAGGAAAAGTTAATTGTGTTATTGGCAAAAACAAGAAAGATGTTTATGAATCTGCACAAGACTTTGTTTTGGATGAAGTTGTTGGAATAATCGGAACATACTCTGATAATATCATTTTTATTAATAATTTATTGCTTCCAGGTATTCCTTTGAGCAACCAACTGAAAAAAATTGATGAGGAATGCTATTCTGTGTTTACGAGCGATATTCATATCGGAAGCAGGGTTTTTTTGGAAAAGGAATTCTCAAATTTTATTGATTGGTTAAATGGAAATTATGGAAATGACGAGCAAAAAAAAATATCTTCAAAAGTAAAATATCTTTTTTTAGTGGGCGATTTAGTGGAGGGGGTTGGAATATACCCCAACCAAGAAAAGGATTTATTAATAAAAGATGTTAAGAAACAGTATGAGAAGCTAGCAGAATTGCTAGGAAAAATAAGAAAAGATATATTCATTATTGTAATCGGCGGGAATCATGATTCATTAAGGTTAGCTGAACCGCAACCAAAATTAAATATTACCTATGCAAAACCATTGTATGAAATAGAGAATGTTATTATATTAACAAACCCCTCTTTAGTGAATATTCATTCTTCTAATTATTTTGAAGGTTTTAATGTATTAATGTATCATGGCTCCAGTTTTCATTCAGTATGTGAATTCATTGAAAGCGTGAGATTAAATGGGGGATTAAACAGACCTGATTTAATTATGAAACATTTATTGCAGGCAAGACATTTGGCGCCATTACACAATTCCGTGCAATATATTCCAGAGAATGATGAAGATTTTTTGGTTATAGACAAGGTTCCTGATTTTTTTGTATCAGGAGACATTCATAGAACTACGGCATTGAATTACAGGGGGGTTACCTTGTTGAATTGCAGCTGCTGGGCAGAGCAGACGGAATATCAGGAGAAAAGAGGGATCGTCAATGATCCTGGGAAAGCTTTTGTTGTTAATTTAAAGACAAGGGAAATCAAGATATTTAATTTTATAGAAAATGAAACAATATGATGAAATGTTGGAAAGAAACGTAAATTTTATTTATGGAATAGCAAATAAAGCAAGAGCAAGAGGCTTTGATCCTGTTGATTCTGTTGAAATTCCTTTAGCAAGAAACATGGCTGAGAGAGTAGAAGGTCTAATCAGCACTGCTGCACCCCAGATTAAAAACACAGGTATTGTAAGCAGAATTCAAGATTTAGAGGAAGAATATGGAAAGTCAGACTGGAGGGTTGCTTTTATTGTTTCTAAAGAAGTTGCTCAAGAGAAATTTTGCAATTTTAAAGATAAAGTTGAATCTATGGAAATAGGTTTAAGAATTGGATTAGCGTATTTAACAAATGGCGTTGTTTCTAGCCCATTGGAGGGGTTTACAAAATTAAAATTAAAAAAAAGGAAAGATGACAAAGAATATTTTTGTTTATATTTCTCTGGGCCAATAAGAAGCGCAGGCACCACAACAGTTTGCGCTTTTGTAGCATTGGCAGATTATATAAGACAACAGATGGGTTATGACAAGTATGATCCCACAGACATTGAAATTAAAAGAATTGTTACAGAATTAATTGATTTTCATGAAAGGGTTACTAACCTGCAATATATGCCTAGTGAGGAAGAGTTAGAATTTATGGTAAGATACTTACCTGTTCAAATAGATGGAGACCCCAGTGAAAAATATGATGTTTCAAATTACAAAAATTTAGAGAGGATTGAAACAAATAAGCTGAGAAATGGAGTATGCCTTGTTTTTGGAGAGGGTTTAACACAAAAGGCAAAGAAATTCTGGAGTAAGTTCTCTATGTGGTATAAAGGTTTTGAAATAAGAGATTGGGAGTTTATCAAAGATTTTTTGGAGTTGCAAACAAGAATTAAAGCCAGGGAAAAAAAGAGCGAAGAAAAAAGCAATGAAAAAATAAAACCAGATCATACTTATATTTCAGACATAGTTGCAGGCAGGCCTGTTTTGGGGCACCCATTAAGGAATGGCGCCTTAAGGTTAAGATATGGAAGAACAAGGAATACAGGGTTAAGCGGGACTGCATTGAATCCTGCAACAATGGTTGTTTTGAATGATTATATTGCCATTGGAACCCAGCTTAAATGGGAAAGACCAAGCAAGGCCACTGTTTTAGGATCTTGTGACAGCATAGAGGGGCCGGTTGTAAAATTAAAAAACGGAGATGTAATTTATCTAGAAAATTATTTGGAAGCAAAGAAGCATATAAAAGAGATAGATGAAATAATTTATTTAGGCGATGTTTTAATACCCTACGGGGATTTTCTCAATAGGGGGCATGTTTTAGTTCCACCAGGTTATTGTGAAGAATGGTGGCTGCAGGAACTAAAAAGAAAAATTAAGAACCCCCCTGATTTTGAAAATAAAACAGGATTAAAGAAAGAGATTTATGAAAACTTGCTAAAAAATTTTAATTATAAAGTGGATTTTGATGATGCAAAAATAATTTCTGAGAAATTAAACATCCCCTTGCATCCTAAATTTACATTCCACTGGAAAAGCATTGATAATAGGATGCTGAAAAATTTGCTGAAATGGATGGAAAAGAGCTCAATCAGGGAAAACAAGATTATAATCCCCTTTAGCTATGATGTTAAAATTGATATCGAAGAAGAAGATTCAAAAAGAGCTTTGGAATTGTTAGGAGTTCCACATAAAGTTGTTAACGGAGAACATATAATTATAGAGGATGATTATGCAAGGGCATTGATTTACTGCCTTAATTACTTGGATTTTAAGATGAATAAAGAAGATGTTTTGGATTCAATAAATGATAACCTAAAAATTAAAATTAAAGATAAGAATGGGATGTTTATCGGCGCAAGAATGGGCAGGCCTGAAAAAGCAAAGATTAGAAAATTAACCGGAAGCCCAAATGTACTTTTTCCTGTTGGAGAGGAAGGAGGAAAATTAAGAAGCTTTAATGCTGCTTTGGAAAGAGGCTATGTTAATGCACAGTTTCCTTTGTTCAAATGTGAAAAATGTAATTTAAGAAGCATTTATCCTTACTGCAATAAATGCAAAAATAAAATTAACAGATTAAATCTAAAAAATGGAATTTATAATAGTAGCAAAAATAATGTTAATTATGAAAATATTAAATTGGATATAAAGGAATATTTTGATTATGCTTTGTCTTTCTTAAAAACAAAAAATTATCCTGAACTGATAAAAGGGGTTAGAGGCACAAGCAGCGAAGACCACACCCCTGAAAATTTAGTTAAGGGAGTATTAAGGGCTAATCACTCCATTTATGTAAACAAAGACGGAACTATAAGGTATGATATGACTGAACTACCGATAACCCATTTTAAGGCTAAAGAAATAGGAACTTCTATAGAAAGATTAAAAGAATTCGGATATGATAGGGATATTCACGATAATGAACTTATCCATGAAGAGCAAATATTGGAATTAAAGCCACAGGATATTATATTGCCAAGTTGCGATGGTTCTGATGAAGAGGGAGCTGATGAAGTTTTTTACAGGGTTGGAAACTTTGTAGATGAATTATTGGAAAAAGTTTACGGCTTAGAAAGATATTATAATTTTAAGAGCAAGGGGGATTTGATAGGGCATTTATTTGTTGCATTAGCACCACACATATCTGCCGGAACAATATGCAGGGTCATTGGTTTTTCCAAGACACAAGGATTTTATGCACACCCACTAATGCATTGCGCTGTTAGGCGCGACTGTGATGGCGACGAAGTTGCTGTTATGTTGCTATTAGATACTTTGCTTAATTTTTCAAGAAAATATCTGCCTGCACATAGGGGAGCAAGGCAGGATACCCCCCTAGTTATTATACCAATCTTGATACCAAGCGAAGTTGATGATCTGGTTTATGATATGGATATAACTAAAGAATATCCCTTAGAATTTTATGAATCTTGTGAAAAATATGCATACCCTTCAGACATCAAAATTGAAACCGTTAAAACAAGATTAGGAAAGGAAAATGAAACTTATGGATATTTTTTTACCCATGATACATCTGACATAAATCAGGGAGTAAGGCTTAGTTCCTATAAAAAATTACCTACAATGCAGGAGAAAGTTCTAGGGCAAATGGAATTAGCACAAAAAATAAGGGCTGTTGATGAGGATGATGTGGCTAGGCTTGTTGTTGATAGGCATTTTATCAGAGATATAAAGGGAAATTTAAGGAAATTTTCCCAGCAGGAGTTTAGATGCAGCAACTGCAACAGTAAGTATAGAAGACCACCTTTAATTGGAAACTGTTTGAAATGCGGAGGAAGAATAATATTCACAGTATCTGAAGGAAGCATTATAAAATATTTGGAGCCTAGCTTGAGCTTGGCAGAGAAATTTAATTTATCCCCTTATTTACATCAAAGCCTAGACTTGACCAAGATGATGATTGAAAGCATCTTTGGAAGGGAAAAAGACAGGCAGGAAGGACTGGGAAAATGGTTTTAGGAAGATTTATATCTTTATTTTATTTTAAATTTATATGGGTTTGATGAGCAGAATAGGAAGGCCTAATACTGTTAAGAATATGCTTTATACTTTTTTAGCTTCTTTAGCTTTTAGCACTTTTTCAGGGTGCTCTAACAAGGATTCTAATCCTACATCACCAAATCCCCCTGGAAACGGAGATGATAATGGTTATGTTGAAGATAGCGGAGAAACAAATGATATGGGGGAATTGGGGTTGGATGTGGATGGAATGAAATTTACTTTTATAGTTACAGATTCTGGAAGAAATGGTTTAGAAGACATTGTTGTTAGTGGTGCTTATTTTGGAGGATCTATCTATGGATTTTCACTTGAGGATTTCCGTGGCAATTATTTTTCAGATGTTTTTTATATTAATATTAATGATTTGTCTTCAACTGATGGGATAAATATGGAAGTACCTAATTTTAATAGAATTCTTACTGAATCTAGAAGAGGAAGTTATGAGAGAAGACTTCATGATAGGAGTGAACCCTATCCTTATGATTTATCACAAAATCCTAATTTGACTTTTCTTGCTACAATTCCCATAGATGAACTTCATTCTTTTTATGTTGAAAATGATGCAATAGTTAGGAATACAAGCATTTTAGAATTTACAAAAGATTTAACCGGAGCACCTTTAATAAGTTTTGCATCAGATGCTGCTAACGCTAGAGAGACTTTTGTTGAAAACTTAAATAATCTTAATGATATTGTAAACTATTTTGCTTCTTTTTTTGAAGGAAGTTTTGAAAAAGAGGCATATTACATTGATATTTACTGGAATAAACTTCATGTTTTGACTCATCAAACCTCTAATAGGGAAGAATTTGTTACTCTTAAAGGAAATATATATCATAATGATTTTTTAGTTTCTGATGCTCGTATAGAAGTTGTAGAAGGCCCAACGAGCAATAATTCAANCNTTTCNGATAATAATGGCAAGTATTATCTTAAATTTTTAAGAGAAGGGGCTTATACTCTTAGAGCAAGCAAGTCGGGTTTTACCCAGGATCAGCATGCCAAACTTTTACAATTTAATGGATACACTCAGCCAAGATGTGAAATATCTGATTTTTATTTAGGTACACCAAGAAATTTAGATTCAATTATTTTACAATTAAGCCCTGATAATTGCGAAGATTCTTATGTTTACTATAATAGTTATAGGGGGGGAGATCCTCAAAATACAAATGATAATTATGGTGGAGAAGATAAGATACATACCTGGTATAATGGTTATCCTGCAGGCACAAATCAAATAAAAAGAGGATTTTTTAAATTTAATTTGCCTAACTTACCTCAGAATTCTACAATAGTTTCTGCTATTTTTATATTCAATGGAGGAGGAATGACCCCATCTGGTGAGGGAATAAGCGAAATTTTAAAGAAGGTTAATTCTTCTTGGGGGGAATATTCTATTACTTGGAATAATAAACCTTCAACTTCAAGCCAAAATTATGGAAGTATTTCTGTAGACAGACCCTATTCAAATCGTGAATTAGACTTTACAGATCTTTATACTGAGTGGTATACAGGAGTTAGCAGGAATTATGGGTTTGCAATTCTATTATCTTCTGAAACTGGCCAACAATGGGGATATATAAACAGTAGCGATAATGAAGATGCTAATTTAAGACCAAAAATTGAAATAATTTATGAACATTAAACATTTATTTTGTATTCAAACATTTGATCATAAGGCATTTCCATCTCAAGCATATGCTTTATTGACCATTTTTCAAAATGCCTTCTAAACGGTCTCATTGAATTTCCATGTGCAGAAATTGCTACATTAACTTTGTTTTTCTTCATATAAATTATCAAATCTTTTATAAATGACAAGGCCCTTTTTTCAACCATTTCTATTGATTCTCCTTTTGGCGGAGCAACATTATAAGATCTGTGCCAGATATCAAATTGTTTTTTACCAAATTTTTTAATTATTGTTTTATGATATTTTCCCTGTAGACTTCCATAAGAACGCTCAATCATTCTATCATCTGTTATTATTTTTTTGCATTCTGGATGATATTTCAAGACTTCCTTTAATGTATCTTTGGATCTTGATAATCTTGTTTGGAATGCTACATCTATTTTTTTATTTTTTAATCTTAAGGCTATGATTTTAGCATCTTCAAAACCCCTTTTAGTTAATCCTGTGTTCAACCAACCGGAAAATATCCCATCTCTATTGTGGTATGTTTGACCATGCCTAAATAAATAAATTTTAAGATTCATATAAAATAAGTATTAGAATTTATATTTTTAATCTTTTTGGTTTGATTATATTTCACCTAGTTTTCATATCTCTCTTGAATTTTCTTAGATTCTTCAACAGAAGCTAATACATAAATACATATTCTCCTAAAATATTTTTATTCATCTATGTAAAACCTAGGATTACAAAGATTTATAAAGGTAAAAGCCTTGTATATACCGACGGTAGATAATACTATTACCTTCGATAAAGAGGTGAATAAAATAAGAAAAACATACAAATTTAGAGTATATCCATCTAAAAAAATAGAGAGAAGATTACAATTTACATTAAATAATTGTAGATATTTATATAATACACAACTATAATATGAAAAACAAATATATTTCTTAAATAAAAGTTATGCAAATCAAATAGACCTTAATAATTTACTTCCAGATTGGAAAGTGCTCAATCAAAATCTTAAAAACATTCATTCTCAAGTATTACAAAATGTATCAGATAGGCTTCATAAATCATTCAAAAGCTTCTTTACAAGAGTTAAAAACAAAGAAAAAGCAGGATTTCCAAGATTTAAATCAAAAGACAAATATAATTCATTTACTTATCCACAACATGGTTTCAAACTAGATAAAAATAAATTAAATCTTTCTAAAATAGGAGAAATAAACATAAAACTACACAGAGAAATAAAAGGAAAAATAAAAATATTAACAATCAAAAGAACATTAACAAATAAATGGTTTGCTTATTTTAGCGTTGAAGAAGAAAAAGAAATTAAATTTAATAAACCAAAAAATTATATAGGTATAGATGTTGGTTTAAATTCTTTTTATACAGACAGCAACGGCAATAAAATAGAAAATCCAAAATATTTAAGAGAATCCGAATTAAAACTAATAAAGACACAAAGAAAATTATCAAAGAAAAATAAAAACTCCAGAAATAAAAATAAATCAATATTAAAACTAGCAAAGTTANATGAAAAAATATCAAACCAAAGATTAGACTTCTTACATAAACAAGCAAAAATACTAGCACATAATTATTCCAATATTGCTATAGAAAAACTACAAATAAAAAATATGATTAAAAATAAACACTTATCAAAATCAATAAATGATGCCTCTTGGAATAAATTTCTACAAATTTTGTCTTACAAAGTGGAAGAAACTGGTGGACAAGTAATAAAAATAAATCCAAAAGGAACATCAACATCACAATATTGTATATGTGGAAATAAAGTAAAGAAGTCTTTAGCAACAAGAATACATAAATGTAACAAATGTGGAATAAAAATAGATAGGGATATAATGTCAGCTAAATTAATTAAAGTTATAGCATTTGAAAATTACAAAATTAATAGGAAGAATAATATTCAACAAATTGAAATTAAAAATACCGTAGGGCATACGGAATTTCAAGCCTGTGAAGTTTTTCCGTTGGGAGAGACCATGAAGCAGGAACCTTTAGCTTCCAATAATACAGGAAGCTCTNTATTTTAGTATGGAAAGNATGTCACAAAAAACTATCTAAACCTTTAATAATTTTTGTGTTTATTTAATGTTTTATGGGGGAAGTTATAATTACTTATGAAACCTTGTATGAATTATCGAGAAGAGAGAAATCCAGGCCAGAAATTCAGAAATTAGACAAGGATTTTTTTAATGATGTTATTAAATACATTAAAGATAAAAAAGAAATTCTAGAATCTCAAAAAACCAAAGAAAATGTATTTGCTGCTAAAGAAATTGAAAGAACAACCAAACAATTAGACAGCATTTATAGGATTTTAAAGGAATTATATGAGAAAAGAGAAAATAAAATTATTACATTAGCATTATTAAATTCCAGAAATCTGGGCAAGGTAGATACCTCTTTATTATTACCTGAAGAAGTTAAGTTTTATGAAAATGTTAAAAATGATTTAAATTTATATAGAGGTGGCATTTTAGGCAATCTTCAGCAGGGAAAATCCCCTGCTTTAAATGAACCGAAAGTAATAAAAAGCGATTTTCAAGATAAAATTCTAATAAGGTTTATAAGCCCAGTCCCAAAATTTGTCGGAAGCAACGGGTTTAATTATGGGCCTTTTGAAGAGGAGGACATTGCGAATTTGCCATCAGATGTTGCAAAATTATTGATTGAAAAAGGAAGAGCAGAGGAAATATGAAATTACCAAAACAAAAAAAAAGATACTGCAAAAACTGCAAGAAAAGCACTAATCACAAGNTTTCTTTACTTAAAGCCAGAGGCAGAAGCGCAACTCACTCATTGTCTTGGGGAGGAAAGAACAGAGCCTTGAAAAGAGGAAGAGGAAGGGGTTATGGTAATCTGGGCAAGTGGGGGTCAAAGCCTGCTATATCCAAATTCAAGAGAACAGGGGCTAAAGTTTCAAAGAAAATTGTTTTAAAGTTTACATGCCAGGAATGCGGAAAGTCTTCATTATCACCAAAAGGTTTCAGATCAAAAAAAGCTGTATTTGAATAAAAATGGAAAAAGAAACTAAATCAAAATTCATCAAGGTAAGATGCAACAAATGCAAGAATGAGCAGATAATTTTCGGCAAATCCTCAACAAGAGTAATTTGCTTGGTGTGCGGGGAAGAATTATTAGAGCCAACCGGAGGAAAAAGCAAGATTAAAGCCAGAGTTTTAGAAGTTTTAGAATAATTTATAAATTCTATTTATCCTTCTTTTAAAATGTTTTACAAGAAAAAGGGATTTCCAGAAGTTGATGATATAGTTATATGCACTGTGAAGAAGATTCTGCCACATTCAGTCTTTGTTAATTTAGATGAATATGACAGGGAAGGAATGGTTCATATCTCTGAAGTAAGCCCAGGAAGAATAAGAAATTTAAGGGACTTTGTAAGCGAGGGAAGAAAAATAGTATGCAAGGTTCTAAGAGTCAATCAGGAAAGAGGCTATATTGATTTATCTTTAAGGAGAGTTAATTTAATTCAAAGAAGGAAGAAAGTCGATGATTATAAACAAGAAAGCAAAGCTGAAAAATTAATGGAAGTTGTTGGCAAGGAACTAAAATTAAATATAGAGCAAATGTACAAGGAAGTTGGCTATAAAATATTGGAAAAATATGACAGCTTGACTGAATGCTTTAAAGAAATCATCAATAACGATCTAAAATTGAACAAATTAGGAATTAAGGATAATATTGCAAAGAAAATAGAAACTTTGGTTGAAGAAAGAATGAAACCACAGATGGTTTCTATAAAAGGAATATTAAAGATTTCAACAAAAGAAAGCAACGGCATTGAAATCATAAGAAAAATATTGAATAACCTGACTAGCAAGGGGATTGAGGTTACATATCTGGGAGCGCCCAAGTACAGAATTTTTGTCGAAGATAGCGATTATAAGAAAGCAGAATTCAGATTAAAAGATGCAATAAATTCAAGCTTGGAATTAGCAAAAAAATTAAAAGCTGAAGCTGAGTTTAACAGAAAAGAATGAATAAAATAATCTTAAGGTGTGCTGAATGCGGAAGATACACTTTAAATGAAAAGTGCGATTGCGGCGGAAAAGCTTTAGACCCAAGGCCTGCCAAGTTTTCAGTAGAAGACAAGTATGGCTATTACAGGCGCATTAGTAAAAAACAAACAATGAAAAATGAGCTTTAGAATAAGAATATTAAGAAAAATCCAGTTTAGGAATCCAATTTTAATAGAGGGATTGCCAGGGATTGGAAATGTGGGGAAAATAACTTTGGATTACCTTATTGACAGCTTGAATGCCGAGGCTTTTTTGGAGATATATTCTAATGATTTTCCTAATTCTGTTTTCGTCAACGAGAGCAGCTTGATAGATCTGCCAAAAATCACTTTGCATCATAAGAAAGTTAAGGATAAAGATTTTATTTTTTTAGGCGGAGATGTGCAGCCTGTTGATGAAAGGGGGAGCTATGAATTCTGCGAGGAAGTATTAAGAATTTTCAATAAATTTAACGGCAAGAAAATAATCACTCTTGGAGGTATAGGCCTGCCAAGGATTCCAAATAATCCCAAGGTTTATGCAACAGCAAATTCCAAAGAGGCAATGAACATATTAAATGACAAGAGAATCAACAAGAAAATATTCGGGACTGTAGGGCCTATAATTGGAGTTACTGGATTGCTATGCGGATTGGCTAAAGAGCATGGAATAAATGCCATATGTTTGTTAGCACAGACATTCGGACATCCAAATTATTTGGGAATAAAAGGGGCAAGAGAACTGCTTAAAATATTGAATGACTCCTTTAAATTTAATTTAGACTTTAGGTCTTTAAATGACGAAATAAGAAACATAGAGAAGGAAATTAAATACAAAACTAATGAGATTACAGGAATTAGTGATGTAAAACCAAAGCAGGAAATTAGTTATATTGGATAATATTACTTATTAGTAATTACAAAATAGAAAAGTTTATAAATAGTTAATTTTTATAGGTAACTTATAAAATGAAATATACAAATTATTTTAAAGGAATAGGAACTTTATTATTAGGAATAGCAAGTTCTCTATTGGCACAAGAGAAAATTGATGAAAATTATGAACTTATCTTTAAAAATTCCAAAAGACATCTTGTGGAAGGAATCCATGTTTATGTTACAGATGTAAATGGTATTGTAGATTTTATATTTCTTGATTTGAATGGAAATGGCTACTTGGATCAGCAAGGAAAAGGCCATGTTAGAAGCGGGGATATCGCTATAATAAGAAACAAAACTCTTAAAGGTGAAGGTGGAAGACTCAGAGGTTCCTCGTTGGATAGGGATTTAGATGGAAATCCTGATTCTGGTTTAAGCAGGGTTGGACCAAATACTTCTTTGTATGATATTGTAAGAGACCCCACAGTAGCAGATGCTATTAATTATAATTTATTACAATTGAAATTTATTAATGCAGAAAGATAAGTTTTGTTATATTCTTTAACTTTTTCCAAAACTTTTATTTATTTTAATCTTTTTTAGAATTCAGTTAAAGATTTTTGTTTTTTTGTTTCTATAACTATCTTACCATATTCTCCATCATAACCCGGATTAATTTTTAGTTTATGTTCTCTCGCTTTTATAATTAAGTCTGATAGTCTCTCATCAATGATTTTTGTTAATTTCTCCCTTTCTATATTTAATAATACATTAATTTCTGATTCAAATTGCCCTATTAATCTATTGTAGACTTCCCATATCTTTTTAGAGGATAATTGTGTTGTATTGTAATGCGAGGCTATTAATTCATGCAACGGCATTAATCTTATGAATGGCTTTGCATTTGATGGTTTATAACCTTCTTCCCTATCTGCTAATTCCTCAATTCTTTCTTCTACACCTATTGTCAATGGTTTTTTGCATACAGGACATATTCCATTTACTTTCTTTGATTGCTTTGCATTTAATGAAATATTACAATTTCTATGCCCTGTAAAATGATACTTTCCATATTCAGGAAAAGTTTCTATCGTTGAATTTAAGCCTTCTCCTGTCCTTATTGCTTTTATTATGTTTTTGTATGTCAATTCTTTTATATCAAATACTGTTGCTTCCCTTCCAANGCGCCAGGGCCAGAATGAATGGCTGTCNGAGAATGAAACCAAATTGAATTTGTCCANGCAGGATAATCTCCAATTCATTGCAGGGTCTGAAGACATTCCTGTTTCCAATGCATGAATATATTTTGTATTGTCTTTAAAGCAATCTTCTACTTTTGTATATTTGTTGTAATCCCCCATTAAGCTGAAGTGGGTTGTCCATATATGCGCTGGTATTATTTCTATATCTTTACTTATATNCATCATCATNTCGACTAATTCTATGCTGTTAAAACNAAATATTGGCCTTCCATCATAATCCAACCTTCCTTTCTTGCCTAAAGCTTCTATTATTTGCTTAGCTATTTCTCTATTTGGGGAATAAATTAAATGATGGACTCTTCTGCCTTTGCCATCCTGACTATAAATTAAACTGATTTCTGTCTGCCATAAGAAAGGAAATTTTGTTTTGGTCCATAGTATCCCATTTTCATCCTCGTTTAATTCTTCATTAATTGATTTAAATTGCAGGGGATGCTGAAAATCTCCAGTGCCTAATAAATTCAACCCCTTTATCCTTGCATATTTTTCTAAGTTGCTAAAGGATATATCCTTGCTTGTTGCTCTGGAATGTTTGCTATGTATCTGCAAATCAGCAATTATCATAGAAATTAAAGAAAAGAGAAATTTAAAAAGATTATTTCTCAAAAATAGTTATTTGCTTTGATGTAGTTTGGGTGTACATATAACTTAGTGTCAGTCTTAATGTGTCTGTATATGTATCCTCTACTTTCATCCAACAACTTATTGTTTTTATATTATTGTCCAATTCTATTACTCCCTTGTCAGAATCATCTCCTGATCTGAATCCACACGTAACTCCTGTTGGATTTATTATCTCTAAGAATATCTTATTTTTTGCATTAATGTTTGTCGTGTAATCTGATAATTCCTCGCATGAAATATCATTGGCATAAACATTTCCCGCTCCTTTGTTTTCTATCTTTATATCAAACCTTACCTGATCACTGCCTCTTGTCTTTTCTGTAACTGAGGTTACCTGGATAGGAGCGCTTGAAACCGAGCCTTCTGTCACTTTTTCATCTTCTACAGAGCATGTTGTTTCCCCTGCTTCCTGTGCTATAGAAGATTTTATACAGATGGGGATATCTGTTTTTGTCTGATAAGGGTAGCATGCTCTTGCCCTGATTGTGAAATCCCTAGAGTTTATGACTCCTGAATTGTATTTTAAATTACCAAAGCTTATTTCTCTCTCTCCGCCTTCTATGTTAAATTCACCTTTTCCCCTTAAAATTCCATTAGTTGCCTTATAACCTGCAGGCAAATTAAATAAGTCTAAATTGATATTATAAATTTCTGCTTTTGCGTTTCCTGAAACTATGTCATATTCTCCTGAATTCTTTAATGTAACCACAACAGGAACTTCCTGCCCTTGGTTGAATTCATCTGGAGGAGCTATTTTCTTGAATTCNATTGAGACACCATCTGTGCCGCCATAGAAAGTTGCTGTTTTTTCCTGATCTGTTTTTTTAGCGCAACCAGAAAAAATCAATAATAATGCCAGCAAAAAAATTATGACATACTTTTTCATCAATTACCACCCTCTTCTTTTACTATTTTTATTTGCTTTGACTGTTGCGTTTCGTAAATATAATTCAATGTTATTATCAATGGATTTTCCTCTATATCCGCTACATTTAATGGTATTTCGCAATTAATAACATTTTCGGTGCTGGTTTTGAAGTTTAACCTGTCTAAATTCCTGCATGTCAACAGACCATAACCTTCATATTCTATGCTTATTCCAAAGTTATTCGCATCTGAGTCTCCTTCAGGCATTTTTCTTAAATGGATTGCTGCTTCTAATTTAATTCCGTCTCTTTGCGGTATTAATTGCTTGTCTATTGAGGTTACAGTTATAGGAGCTGATTTAAACCCTATTGTAGAAGAGCTTAAAGTTTCTCTTGTCTTGCATGTTTTTTCATCATCTAAGTTTGGCTTTACACACACCTGGGGAGTTAATTGTATGGAGCAGGAATATTGGGATTTTACTATTATTGTTGAAGTTAAATCACCCACTGCACTTTCATATACATTGTCCTGGAAATAAATATTCTGGGAGTCAATGACATTGTCCTCTTTTTTTCTTAATTCAAATGACTGGCAATCATCATTGATTCCTGAAATTGATGGCGCTAATGTGTCCCTAATGCATATATCTCCTTGGATATCACATTCTGCCTTATTTTCCATTTTTAAGCCAACATCAAAGTATTCATTCTGCCTTAATTCCGGCCTTGGCTGAGATTCAAGAAATGTAATATGCAGTCCATCCGGGATTCCGGAACCTTTTCCCTGCTTTAATGATGTGGAGCATGCTGTCAGAAATATAAGCACTGATGCAATCAAGATTATAATTATTTTTTTCATCTTAAGCTGCGTTTATGAAAGTTATTGTGTCCTGCTTTTCATCGTTGAATTTGTAATTTACTCTTGCTCTTATAAATGTATTTGAAATCTCATCAGGCGCATCATTAACTGAAAATTCAACGCTTGTTATAATATTACCGCGCCTCCAGCAGTCTTCATCCATCAAATCAATTATTTTTTTATCTTTTGATTTACANACATTNTTCAATTCTTGCATTAAGGAGTCTTTTGCCTTATATACATTGAAATTGTCTTCTGCTGCTGAATATTCAAAATTGTCTGAAATCAAGTCAATTTCTTCTGGAATATACAAATAAAATTNGTTTATCTGCTCAATGTTTCCTGTCCATGAAATATCGTCATCTATCTTTATATCTAANGTGTAAGAGCTTCCTGAGCCAAATGGNCCTTCTTCAGTATATGGCTGGGTNTATTGGCTTCTTAATTCCAATTTTNTCGGNCCTTTTGTATAAACTGATTCTGCTATTCCATCCTGCTCGTTTAAATGCTCATCCTGAATGTTATTCTCTTCAAAGATATTATATTCAAATCTTACCGGGCCCCTGCTGCCTTTTTCCCTCAATTCATCAAATACATCTTTTCTTATCAAGTATATTGGGATATAAGATTGTGTTGTGAAATCATAAGTTGCCCTTATTCTTATTGTCTTGGAGTCTGTTGCCTTGTTTGTGTTTATTTCAAAAGAGCCTTTAGGATAAATGCATTTTATTGAGAAGAATTGTTTTCCGCTTCCAGAAATCTGCAATATGTTATTCCTGTTTGCAACTTCTCCAAGCTTATTGTCCTCTGTTAAACAAGAAAATTTAATTTCTGTTGGCTCTGTTGAGGATGCATAGCCTTCTGCTATTGCCTCTGTTATTTGAAATTCTTTGGTAAATCTCTCTGTTTNTATTACATCCCTTATTGCTCTGAAACTTGTTATTTTNACCCCTAAATCCTGCTTTTTTGAGTTTTCATCTATTGTTGATTTCCATGAATATGACTCAAGAACTTCTGCCTGTTTTTTTTCACTAAAAGGAATTGTTAATGCAGATAACCCTTTTTTTATATAATTTCCAAAACCCGTATTCAGCAAAGGATCTACTATTTCATTATAAACATAAGACAATAATGGCTGTTCTTTAAAAATTAAACTTAAAATTATTGCTATTATAAATAATAATAATAAAATACCAATTCTTTTCCAGAATAAATTCCATAAAAATATTATTGGTGAAACCCCCGTTCTTGCAGCTTTTCTAGGTTCACTTCCTTCATAAACCATAATTTACCTCTTTTTACTTAAGAGTTATCCTCATCAAATCAATGTTAAACTCAGTTAATGGAGTTATTCTTATGAAATTATTATCTTCCCTCACTAACCTTGAAATATCCCTTTCATAATCAATATCATTTGTATCTATAGAGAATTCCTTTCCATTTATGCTTATGTCTGCTGTCTTACGCTCATCATTATTGAACTCTAGGAATAATATTGCTTCTTTATCCTCTGAAAGAATCTTGTCATATTCATCCTCTGTCAATGCAAATTTGTAGTTAACTGCCCCCTTGAATTCTGTCTTAACTTTTAATTCTATATCATTAAAGATATAATCCCCCTTGTCTATCTGGAATGTTAAAGTATTAATTCCTTTTTCTATAACATCCCTGTCTATTTTTATTTCCCTGCCAACTGTTGTGCATGAGATAATTTCATTTTTCACCTCTTCATTATTGAAGGATATCCTCAGTCTTGCTCCCTGCTCTGGAATGTTGCAGTATAAGAAGAAAGATAATTCAGCATCCCCATTTTCCTGTTCATTGAGGATTATATCCCTTGATTCACGAGAATTTGTCAATTGGTAATTTTCCCTTATTTTTATGCTTGACAACCTGTAAACATTTTTTCCAAATATATTCAGTCCTGGAGATGAAACTGAGAATTCAATGTTATTTGTATCCTGCAGTAAATCCTTAGGCAATATTACATTTGCCAATCCAGAGATTTTACTGTCATAAACTATCACATTGTTCAAAATTATTATTAAATTACCTTTGCTTTCTGTTGATATGAAGATTAAACTTGCTGATTCAAGATTTTGCAAATCATCTATGTTAAATATAAAATTCCTTTTTGTCTGGGATGTTAATGACTTATCCAGATATAAAGAAGAAGACAAATCCTTTACCTTAGGCTCTTCTTTTGAATAAAGGTTTATTGAATCTATCTTATGTATAATTTCATCCTTTTTGCTTGGCTTTAAGATGCCAGGAGACTGCTCTAAAATAATTGTTTCTGATGTTTCCTGCTGCTCATTATTATTTTCTGCTGTTGTATTATACAATAATGCTTCCCTGTCTGCTGGAGGGAGCAACAGGACATATATTGCCAAGAACAAACCTAACAACAAAACAAAGACAGCAACATTAGAGCCTACTTGCGGCGCAACCTGAGATTTTTTCATAGGAAGAATATAGAATGATAATATTTAAATGTTTTTATAAGAATCGAGTTATATCCTGCTCTTTCCAACCTGCCTTTAGCAAAGAATTTTTTATATCCTCTTTTTTCATACCCTGGGATTTTGCCTGCTGAACAAATTGCTGCAGTTTGTTTTGGTTAGCCTGATCCAAGGAATAGTTTTGAGAATAGCTTGAGGTTGGTGTTTGTTTTTTTCTATTCTTTAGTTTTTTCATTACAACCACTGCTATTAAAATTAAGATTGCTATGCCTAAGATTATCAACAATACTGTCCATATTGCTGAAGAACCTTTTTTATCCGGTACTTTTGGATTTGTATTGCCTATATATTCCTTTATGTTTGAAATGCCGTCATTGTCTGGATCATCATTCGGACCTTGCGATAATAAATCTCCAAAGTAATTATACTCCCAATAATCCGGCAGTCCGTCATTGTCTGAATCTGTCATATCCTGTGATCCTCTATCTAATCCAGCACCGCCTTGTTGACCACCCTGCCCCTGTCCTGGAGGAGATGGCTGGCATTGAGAATCTGCATAGTCTATCAAATTATTACAATTGTTGTCTATGCCGTCTGTGCATACCTCTGCTGCTTCGGNATTTATATTTGGGTTNTTGTCATTGCAGTCTTCTTCTTCACAGAAGCCATCATCATCGGAATCAGTGCATTCTTCCCCGTCAGAACTTCTTACTATGTTCAAATTAATGCTGTCTGACTTACATAAATCACTTTCCCCATCAAACAAGTATGCTTTTACATATATCATATAATTTCCAATTTCTAAATCTTCTGGAATTGTCAAATTTANGATAAATATCTTATTNCCNAAATTTCCTATTTCTTGTGTGATTGGCTCGCTTATTTCAATTTCTTCCCTTGATTCNGGGTCTATTAAAGATGCCTCTGCTGTAATTTCAACCTCTTCACCATAATTATTTGAAATTCTTGCCTCAATGCTTACTTCACTTCCTTTTTCAATTCTTTCATTGGCACTGGGTCTTCTTATTTCTAAGGCATTTATTAATTCAGGAGATATTTCCCCAAATCCACATGTTGTGAATTTTGTCACATTCAAATAAGTTAATTTGGAATTTGGATAACCAACGCATTTATTTATTACAGAGCATTCCAATTTTTTGTTCAAGCCTTCTGAGCCTAATTCACAACCTTGATATCTTATTTTTCCGTTTTCAATTGATTTTTGCTGGCAGTTTATGTCAACTAAGTGCTGGGATGTAAGATCTATAGTTAAATTCATGCATTGCATAATGTTCTGATTATTTGTTTGGGGAGTGAATGAGCATTCCACTGTTGAAATTTTTTGGTCTGTATAAAATTCCCTTGCTGATGCCTGCAGGTTTGTTATTGTCAATGTTGTGCAGCTTTGGATTTGAGCACCCTTATATGTCAAGCAATCAGAATCTAAGGAATCTATAATCAAATCCCTGTCATCATCTATGTTGTTTGTAAAGTTTATTTCAAGTAATTTTCCTTCATTATTACAGAAATAACCTTTTCTATAATCATCCTCCCCTGGAGGTGTTACAGGGCGTAAATTAGGACAGTAGAATATATCCTGACAGTCAATTAAATTGTTTCCATTATTGTCTATACCGTCGTTACAGATTTCTGTTCTTTTACATATATTATTCTCACATTTTTCTCCCTGATTGCAATCTCTATCATTTATGCACTGAATTTCTTCAAAGACTGCTACGACATTCCTATCATTAGTCATTGTTATATATATTTTTGGATTAGTTGAGTAATCTACTTCCTGGATAATCCATTTTTTAAACTTAAAATATTCATCAGAGGAAATTGCTTCTAACATAATTCTTTCGTTTTTATCATATCTTTTTAAAGAGTCATAATTTTGATTATTTACTTGAACATTTCCCACTCCTCTTGGATTTATATCTATTCTTAATGACTTTTTTGATTCATTAATTTCAGTAGAACCTCCACTTTCATCTATTTCACCATCGCAATCATCATCAAGACCATTGCTTGGAATTTCTTGCATTGAGGGTCCTGGAACTGCTGTGCATTCAGTGAATCCTCTTGAAGGAATCCAAAATCCATCTTCATCACAAATCCTTGTTTCTATACCTTCTCTTCTACATTCTCCAGTTCCTCTATAACAGACTCTTTGTTCTGTTTCTCCAGGATTATAATTATTCCTTCCAGACATACATTGATGAGTAACACATTCGCTATCATCAGCATTTGAAAAACCATCACAATCTTCATCTAAATTGTTTCTATCATTACATATTTCTCTAGAAGGTTGATTATTTTGTATGCAATTAGACCATATCCCCCACCTATTATCTTCACATATTCTTGTTTGTGTTCCGTCACTACATATTCCAGATAAGCCGGTAGAACAACTTCTTGTTTGAGTTTCTTCTCCCTCACATTGAATGGCTTGCAAACCAACTTTTTCCTTACTGATAATTCCCTTGAAGAAATTAATTGTGTTTCCAAGGAAACTATTAAACTTATCAACAATAGAATAACCACTTAAGAAATTATCAGCATAAGCCATTGGAGTTATTAACATTAAAGATATAACAAAAAGGATTATCACTTCTTTGTTTTTCATAATAAAAATATAATCAAAGAACATATATAAAACTTTTTATATT
>C687J35174_10001927_pt1 | contig 29697 bp, 30 predicted proteins | sample RifCSPhighO2_01_FD_35174 | JGI IMG/M metagenome (IMG submission 35174) | reverse complement strand
CCGCTAAACATATGATGGAGGAATAAGAATGAGATCAAAAAAAGGAATTGAGCTCTCAATGAATGTGATAATAATAGCTGTAATGGCGCTTATAGTGCTTGTTGTTGTGCTCCTCATAATGACCGGCCAGCTTGGAAAGACAAGGATAAGCCTGAATAAGACATCAGCGACATACTCAGGAGAGCAGTGCGAGATTCCAGGAACATCAAGGACATGCAGACCAATCACAAAATGCCAGGAGACAGGCGGAATAAGCTATGGCAAGCTGAACTGTATTGGGATTGAGGTAACGTGCTGTTCAGAATGAAACGCAACAAGAGAGCAGCAAGCTGGGTTCTGGGATTACTTATGGCAGCAATAGTCCTTCTAGTGGGCGCTTTTATATACCTTGCAGTCTTTGCTCCTGGAATTGAGAGGGGCGCAAAGGCAGCATCTGCGTGCAAGAGCAAATGCTCCAATGAGATCATAGAAATATATGACGACAAGACAAAACAGTTCACGGGCTATGAGGACCTGAGAACATGCTCTGATGTGAACAGGCGCCTTAAAGAGGAGGTTTATGTAAGAGATACATACGGCCAGTGCGAAGGCGGGAAGGAGTGCTGCGTTGGTTTCAGAAGCTGATTCTTGTTTCAAAAGCTTTATAAATGTCTTTTAATATGTTCTGGATATGTTTTGGCCGCAAACCAGGAAAGCGCAGATGAGCAAGATAGTGTGGTGGCTTATAGCGCTGCTCTTGGCTGTTTTTTTGATTTATGCGCTCTACAGGGCAAAGAAGTTTTTGGTGTGAGATGATGGCAAAAAAAGGGATGACGATGTTCTTGGTCTATGTAATCATTGCTCTGGCATCTTTTGCTTTGATTGTTTCATTGATTGGAATGACCATGAGAGGCTGCGAGAGGACATACAACCTAAGGGCATGCCATGACGAACTTCTTGCAGAGGATGTGATATTCAAGAAGATTGGCGAGACGATTCCAGGGGCAGAGGCAAAGAAGCCATGGCCCAATGCCTGCAAGACACAGGGCCCTACAACAATAAAGGGTAATAACGAGAACCAGATAATGAGGACAATAGCAGAAGACATGACTCAGTGCTTCTGGGCCCTTGGAGAGAGCGGAAAGGCATTTGACCCGTTTGAAGAGAATTGGTTAATAAGAGATGAAAAATGCCATACATGCAAAATCATAAAGATAGAGGGCACTGACAAAGAGATAAACAAGGATGATTTCAACCAGTGGTTATTGATAAACAATATAGAAGGTGACATCAACAAGCCAACCTACTGGAATTACCTCAGAACGCCTCCAGGAAAGACGGCCTCACCCCTGTCTATAGGCGATCTGCCGATAGTAATTGACAATATGAAACCAGGAGTGTATTATGCCCTAGTGTATCAGGACTTTGTATCAAGCGCGATACTAGGTATTCCAAAAGACCATCAGACAGACTCAGTGTTCCTTGTGGACCTGAACAAAGCTGAAAAATGCAATTTCAGCTAGAGGTGAAATATGAAAGTAATAAAAAACAAGAGAGGAGACATGGGCTTCATAATGAAGCTTATAATTGGCCTGATTTTCCTTGCTGTAGTTTTAGGGATAACATACATGTTATGGAAGGGAGGGTCAACAAGGGTTGCCCTATTCTTCAAATCGTGCAGTCCTAACATCGGTGCTTGAGAATGAATAAAAAAATGCATAAAAAGAGCCAGGGATGGGAAACATTCATAAAATGGGGACTTATAATATTCGGAACCTTTATCATAATAGCATTTCTTTTCTATAACTCAATACCTGGCGTTGTCACAATAATGGAGAAGTTCGGGCTGATAGATAAAGAAAAGATTATAGAGCGGCAAGGGCCCCCAAAGCTGGAAAATGTAATTCCTAAAACACCTGAAGAGAAAGCTGCTGTCCAGGCCTTTGAGGCAATGGCTAAAAGCATAGAGGATTGCAAGGCAAAAAGCAGTAATAACTGCACCTGTGACCTTAATGTTCCTATGTTCAGCAATGTGGAGAAAGCTGAACAAAGGTTTACAATGCAGTTCTTTTCATCTTCTGACAAAAAGTCATTTATTTCCTATGTCTTCCAAGATTCTTTGCCATTCTGTACTGCTTTGCCAGATAAATCGGTTTTTGCAAACCATAAATTTGAGAATATAGAATTATGCACATCAAGAGATTTCCTTGATGAAGGATGGGACGTTGGTTTTGTTGCAGAGGGTATCTTCAACATTGCAAGAGACAGTGGCTGGAAACTTTATTTGTACGAAATACCTCATTGTACTTTTCCAAAACAATATCCTGTGCTTGGGACAAAGGCTTATTTTGATGCAGAGGAGACAGCAAACACTAAATTCAAGCTTTACAAGCTGGACAAGAACCATGTCTGCTTCATAATAGGAAGGGACGGCAATGATTATGGCTTTGGCTCAGGATATGGTGATGGCAGCCTAAATAAATACAGGCAGAAGATTGATAGTTTAAGCTCATGCTGAGGTGATAATATGATAAAAAAGAAAGGGGACGTTGATCCTGCAAAGGTTGTTGTTGGGCTGCTGGTGCTTCTTATTGCAGCTGCCATAATCGGATATATCTATTACACGTCTGGTGAGAGGTCATTAAAGGTTGTCAAGGGCCAGATTGACCTGTTAGGCGATGATGACAATGACAGGGTCATCAACAGGGATGACGAGTGCTGTCCTGCTGCGTGCGATCCTGCTGGCCTTCCGGTTGGAGAGTGCCCTGGCAATTGGTGCGGCTGCACTGAGCTACAGGGATACACTGACTGCGCAGCTACGAAATGCAATTTTGATTATGACCATGACAATGTCCTGAATGAGAAGGACCAGTGCTGCGCTCCTCAGTGCGCTCCTGACATTGCAGAGGAAGTGAATCTTGTTGACTGCCAGAAGGATCCTGTCGGCCCAAGATGTGGCTGTGCGCAGAACCAGGTGACAACAAGATGTGACGCTGATGTGAATGTTGTATGCAGCCAACCTGCTGCCCTGATAAGCTGAGAATCAGAGACTGAAAATGAGTATCTCAAAGAAAGCAAGCTTAATGATGTTAGCAACCATAATAGGCCTTGTGCTTGTTATCATGACATTCTTTCCTGTTGGTCAGGCAATTGCCAAAGGCCTTGGGATAATAACTGCAAGGGGAACAGAACTCTCTTATCAGGAGCTTACTGACTTCATAAGAGAGGTTGGAGGAGGCAAGCCTAACTCAAGGCCTGCTCCGATCTTATTGACAATGGATGATGACTCTGCAATAATGGGCTTCTCATCAGGAAGCCAGGGCCTTAAGATATCCCGGGGAGGACAATATGTGGATGTAAGGATGGACTTTAGTTTTGCAAGGCCGGCCCAATGCAGCACAGGCGCTTGTGTCTGTGTCTGCAAGGATTTTGAGCATGAAAGCGTGTTTGGCTCAGAGGGATATTACTGCAAGACTCCAAAAATTGGGGAGCCAGAAGACAAATATCTCAAATGCTCAAAAGATCTTGGAACAGATATAATAAGCTCAATATCAAAGGAGCTTTTTGCCGGAGACAATGAGAATGCTGATTATGGGGTAGAGGGCGGATTCTTTATGGGAAGGCTCTCTTGGGCAAATGATCTTTTAAAAAGCGATGTCTTTAACATGCCAGGCAGGTTCCAGATCTGGGTTGAGAGAGGTTCAGGAAACTTTGTTGCTGTCTGCCTCCATTCAAATGGGTGCATTGATGCACAGAAGGACCAGGAGCAGGTAAACGTCAACAAGGCATTTATATTGTACAATGAGGCATGGAATGCAGATGCAAAAACAAAAGAGGGGTCTGAGACAACAAAGCAAAGGTATGAGACAATAATAGCAGATCAGGCTCTTGTTGATGGGCTTAGAAAAAAAGATCCAGACCTTCTTGAGCAGCTTTATCTGAGAGGAGGGATGTCATATTATCACCTGTTTGTCAAGTTCAATGAAGGTTCTGCACAGCAGGCTGTTGAAGCAATGAAGAGAGCAATGGAACAGGTAAAGGAAGAAAGGTACAAGGAAACACTTGAGAAGAACATGATGAACATAAAATGCGAGTATATTGATAAGAAGTGCGAGTGCTATGAGTCATGGGCCAATAACAGGGAATTGTACAAGGAATGGTGCCAGGAAAGTCCGCAGAAATGCTATCAGACAGAAGGAGATACGTCATTTGCGTGCAGGAGCTGCAGTGAAGTGAAGAGCTGCGGAGACTATTACTGGGAAAGCAGATATTGGGGAGAGCAAGTTTGCAATGAAGATCCTTGCAAGATAGGTGGGTGCAAATGGGAGCTTGAAGAGGGATTGATGACCCAAAAAGCAGCGTGCGTTCCTTTGACTTCATAGCTGCTTCATAGCCAAAAACATTTATATATGGATTCTATTTAAAAGAGCTTATGAGGCTTGAAAAGAGGGGTTTCATAATATACACAATCATAAAGNTTGTTGTNGGCGTAAGCTTTGCTCTTCTTCTGNTNTGGTATGCTTATGAGAAAGGCACTGGNGTTGACTTTGAAAGGACTTATCTTGCAAAGGACATTGCACTCACAATAGACGCCCTTTATGGGGTTCCTGGCAATGCTGTTGTTGATTATGACAACAGGTATATGGAGCAGTTCAATCCAAGATATGATATACATGTTGCAGGAAGCATTGTGGAAGTTTACTCCCATACTGCTCCTGACCTTGTCTCTACTTACCCATATGGAGAGGTTGCGGCATATCCAATAAATATACTTCTTGAGAGGCCTTCATACCTTGCATTTGTCCTTCAGAATGGCAGGATTGGCATAAGCCAGACAGCTACTGCTGCACAGCTGACAGGCTGCCCTGAGGCTGACACAAAGGCAGACATAAAGGCAATGACACTTTTGTTTGAGCCAGGGCAGTATGAAGGAGAGAAGGGCAATGTGAAGGATGATCTTGAGGAGCACAAGCTTACAAGGCAGATAGCAAACACAATAGAGATATTATGCACAGTAAAGGGTTACACATGCAAATTCATCCAGCAGCAGGACCTTGGCACAAAGACAAGCGAGATAAAGGACACAAAAAAAGATGTGTTCATAAGCATTCATATAGGCTCTGCAGACCAGAGCAAGAATCCTGCGATAATCACTGCGCCCCTAGCTGATGTCAAGTCGTCAAAGCTTACGTGCCTTATGTCAAACAGGTTCAGGAAGGATTTTGATCCAGTTGAGACGCAGATAGCAGATGTGAGCAAGGCAGGAGAGAATGATGACATCAAAGTCCTGCAGGCAGCCATGCCTGCGCCCTCTGTGAGGGTGGAGATAGCAAACATCAACAGAGCAGATTTCCTGAAAGACCCTAATAATCTTGCAGATATAGCATCAGGAATAATTGAGAGCATTGAGGAATATTACAAATGAGGAAAAGATATGAGAAAGCTGTTTAAGTCAAAGAGAGCACAGGATGAGGGAGGCGAGGGAGGAGATGAAGGAGAAGGCCTTGTAATGACGCATGAATGGTCTTTAGTGGTCATTCTTTCAATAGTGATTCCCCTTATTGCCATGGTTTTTGCGATGTTTGTCACAGGCTACCAGTTCCAGGAGAACTCCTTTCTTGGAGACTCTGAGAATACAGTGATAAGAAGCAGGTTCTTTGATTCGCCCCAATGCTTTGCATACTCAGATGAAACAACAGGAAGAGTCTACCCAGGGATAATTGATACTGCAAAATTCAGCCAGAAAAGGATGGATGCTTGCTATGATGTGCCTGAAAACTACATCTCAGGATGCTTCAGGATTGAGCTTAAGAACATTGACACAAGCCAGTCAATAGGGACTGTAGAGTCAAAGAATTTCGGTAGGTGCCTTGTGAGCGGTTCTGTGAAAAAAGAGCCATATAATGTGCTTATAAAATCCGGAAATGATCTTAATGCTGGAGTAATGCTTGTTGAGTCAAACACAAAATGAAAGGAACTATAAAAATAGGGAAGAAAGCAGCCTGGCTGCCTCCATTGAAGGAGGCGCTTGTGATAATAATCGCAGTGATAATTATTTCTCTAATCTTTGCCTTGCTGTTGTTTGGAGGAAGATCAGATGACATTAAAGAGATAGAGGAAACAGGACAGGCATTAAGGGACCAGAAGACCCTCAACAGCCTGCTTAGGGCCCCTATAAGGACCTCAATACCTATAATCAAGGAGAAGGGGTTTGGGATTGAAATCGCTTATGCTGATCTTATACTATTGCTCTCTGTTGAGCAGGACAATGACCTAAAAGACAAATATAAGGAGCTTCTTGAGGCAAGGGCAGAATTCATACTTGACAATGCCTATGGAGATGGCAATTGGGAGCTGAAAATCAACATCCCAAACAATTTCCTTGAATTCGGAGGCGCCGGAGGAGAGAGCACAGAAGCAATCATACCGTCTTATGACGGACAGCTGATAAGAATATATCTGATAACAGAACAATGATACCAAAAAAGAGAAACAAGAAATCGCAGAGCCTGGACTTCTTTATAGTTGGCGGCCTTGTGATGGCATTCATAACATTCATATGGTTCGTTGCAATAAACACACCAGACACCCAGCAGGAGTACATAGGCCAGAACCAGCTTGCAATCCTTAAGACATCTGCAAAGGCAGAGAAGGCCTTGCTGTACATTGACCAGGCTGCGAAGATAGCAGTTGTGAATACGCTGTTTCGCATTGCTGACATGGGCGGAGCATTTTCACTTGATGAAGATTCTGCTGAATGCGGAATATATTACAACTATTATTTCTGGCAGTCAATAACAGACGGCACTATGATAAAATGCTATCCAGAAGATTTTGAAATGCTTGCAGAAGATTTCATGAAATCAGACCTAGACTCGCTCATAAGCGCTTATACTGGAGATGAGCTGGCAGAGTTTGAACCTAATTATGACATCATAATAAAAGAGAGCTCTATAAAGGGGATTGCAATCAATCCATTGTTCTTGAATATTGTTGTTGAGAAAAAGAAAGAAGCTGAAGAAGAGGTCCCGGAAAAACCTATTGCTCCAGCAGTAGGGCAATTAAGGATAGTCATTGACCCTGGCCATGGAGCAGCAGACTCAGGAACAACAGGAGGAGGCTATCCATATCAAAAACCTTATGCTGAGAATAAGGAGGATATAAAGAATAAATTCAGTGCAGAAGCAAACAAGAACATGTACATCTCAGATGTGCTTGCAGAGAAGTTAAGGGCATTTGGCCATGATGTGAAGCTTACAAGATATGGTGATGAGTTCTATTGCGAAGCATGCAAGACAGGAAGGGAGGCAAGAACAAGGTATGCAGCTTCGCAGAATGCTGACATTTTCATAAGCATACACAATAATGCAGCTGGAAGCGGAGCTAGTATGAAAAGCAAGAGGCTGATCCTACTTCCTCTCAGCTCCACTTGCGAGAGTGCTGGTACTACAGAGCTATGCGCAGAATCAAAGAAGCTTGCAGGCTCAATACATGATAGTTTGAAGGAAACCACTGGAGCAGATTATAGGGTAAGGGAGCAGGGATACAGGGGAAGCATTACTCCGCTTGGTGTTTTTGACCAGGGGGCTCTTAGTGCAGCCAAGAAGAGCAGTACTAAGGTGGTTCTTATGGAGATGGCTGCAATCAATGATCCTGATCTTAATGATCCTGAAAAAGTTGAAGTGATGGTGGACAGCATCATAAAAGGCATATTTGATTATGCAGGAACTGTGCCGTCTGCTGCTGGCGGATCAAAGCCAGGAGAAAGCCTAATATGCAATTATTGCAATGATGGCAAAGAGAATGTGAAGGCAATCTTTGGAGAAGAGGCTTATGATGAATGCAAGGGCAATGGGAAGACATGCTGCCAGCAAAAATGTCCTACTGATTCTGTAGTTATAGCCAATCTTCCAGTCTATAAGAATCAGGGAAGGGATTATGCGAGCCTGGGGACCTGCAGTGAAGGCTCGAGAACAGTTGCAAAAGCAGGATGCGGACCTGTAGCCGCCCATATGGCATTTGCAGAGGCCGGCAAAGACATTAGTGTTGAATCCATGTTCTGCGCAGGAGGGGAGAATGAGATGTACACCCCAGGAGACGGCACATTAGTGGAAGAGTTATATCAAACTGTAAAAAAGCATCTGCCTGATTCAAAGCTATATGAAAGGCTTGACTTTGACAGGATAGCCAGCGAGATAAAACAAGGCCATCCTGTTCTGCTGGACATAAAGCAGCAGGACCTAGGGGTAAGGGAGCCTGAAGAATGGCAGAACTGGAGAGGCAGGCAGACAAGCATCAATGAAAGGTGTTATGAGACAAAAGGGCATTGGGTTAATGTTATTGGGGTGTCAGAAAACCATATAATAGTCAATGACCCTGCAACAGGAACTGCATGCAGCTATGACAAGTCTCTTGGTGAAAGGCAGGTATGGTCTAAGGAGTTTGTGAATGATGTTGGATATTATGGTGTTGCATTGGTTCCTGAGATTCCTGAAGGATTGCAGGTTCCAACACCAATCGATGCAGCAGCGCCTGCATTACAAGCTACCGAAGGTCTCAGGCTTGTAAAAACAGAGTTCAAAGGAAAGGAGATGTACAAGATAGAGGTTGATCCGGCTGCTTTTGATGTTGAGATCAGGGATACAACAGGAGGCACTGAAACAAATCCTGAAAGAAAGGTTCTTGCTGAGCTGTTGGGAAGGGAGGATGTTGCTGGTATAAATGGTGGATTTTGGTTATCAACAGGGCAATCCTCTTCAAACCTTGTGATAAACAAGCATCTTGTTTCAGCAAGAACAGAGCCTTGGTTCACTGCGTGCTTTGTCGTCAAAGAAGAAAGCGGTGTGAGGAAATATGGAATCATTGATGAAGATGATTTTGAAGCAGAGGATTATATATTTGCATTGTGCTCTCCCTGGTTAGTAAAGGGTCACCAGTTCAATTTCCCTTGCGATCTTGCTGTTAAGCAGACTGACAGAGATACATATTGCACTACAGAGAATCGTCAGAGATCTGTTTTAGCCATTAAGGACAATGGCCAGATAGACCTCATAGCTGTGAGAAATGCCATTGTTCCAGAATTAGGAAGAGCGCTTGCCAGCGAATACAAGGAAGCCATTATGCTTGATGCTGGAGGTTCCACTTCCCTGGAATATCATTACAAAAATGAAGATGTGTCTATTGGAATGGAGACTGGGGGCAAACAAAGAGAGATTGGTAATGCAATAGCAGTAAAACCAAGAGGAATTGCCCCTGCTTTGCCAAGAAGCGAGGACTGCAGGATAATCCAACAGGGAGAAGATATGCCTTTGCAGACATCGCAGCCATGCCTCTCTGTTGAGCTCATAAGGGAGATATTGGAAGACGCGAAATCCCCTGTTGCTGACAAGGCAAAGGTATTCTATGATTTGGGTGTGAAATACAAGATTGACCCCGCTATTGCTCTTGCATTCTTCAGGAAAGAATCAAATTTCGGTAAATTAGGCACGTGCAATGACCCTTCTGAATCAAAAAACCCTGGAAACATAAGATATTACGAACCTTACCCCTGGAGATGCACTTATGAGAATGCATATTACAGCCCAATGGCGCAGCAGAGGGGATGCTCTCTCAGTGAAGAGAACCTGAAAGACAGGCCATACTGCAAGTATGATTCCTGGGAAGAAGGAATTGAAGCGTGGTATGTGACCATGACAAAAACGCCTTATATCGCTGATGGAAGGACTACAGTTGATTCTGTTTTCCCAAAATATGCTCCATCAAGAAGCTATCCAACAGATGTTAGAAAATGGGTCAATGAATGGAGAAAAATCCAGCAGGAAAGAGGAGGTGTTCCTGTCAGCGATATTCCTTCAGAGAATGTTTTAGCATCAAATAAGGCAATACTGAACCAGGCATTGCTGATGGAGAATCTTGCGTATAACTGGGCAGGAAGATATGGCTATTCGTTTGGTCCTGACGATCAAAAGATGGGTTATGGTCTTGATGGTGCTGGACTGCTGTATTCAGTAGGAAGGCAGCTTGGGATCATATCAAAAAGCACAGAGGACAAGGTCACTTTCCAGTCATGCAAGGATATTGTTGAGAAATTGCCTGGACAGAAATTTTCTGACAAAGAGATTAGGGACAGCAATTTTGAGGTGTTGATGCCTGGAGACTTAGTATGTGCTAGGAATTACGGCCATTTAGGCATATTTTTTGGAGAAAAGGACGGCAAGCCAATGCTGTTGAATGCAAAAGGAGTAAGAGATCTGGACAGCGGGTGCAGTGACAACTGCTGCAAGCCAGAATCAGATAACAAAGTAACCCTGACCCCCATAGAAGACTACCTCAATGAGGGGGAATATGCTGCTTTAAGGATAGAGCCTTCTCTTGTTGAAAACAAGCCATATGCAAGCGACATACCTCCGGAAACTCCGACAAACTTTGTATGTGAAGGGGAGCACTCGGTTCCTAATTACAGGCGCTTTGGAGGCACAACTACTCAAAAAGAAAAGACTGAAGATGGGAAGGTCAGCACATACATAGTAAGAACCATAGGAAAATACTCAGTCAACCCCTCATTCTCAGTTGACATTCCTTTCGGCCTGGGTGATTATGATCTTATCAAGCAGCAGGTCCAGGGATACGGCCAGAACAAAGGCATTCTTGACCTTGTCGCAGAGTGCGAAAGGCTCGGCACTGAGATAGAATCCTGCGTTGCAGGTGCTGTGGAAGAAGTCAATAAGAGGGTAGAGATGCAGAACAGTAAGCTGGAGATGTTCAATGGCCCATGCGATCCAGAAGAGAACCTGTGGAGCGACTTTGTAGAGGACTTCGGAGACTGCCTGGACAATACAGAGGACAACTGCTACTGTGAGATAACTGTTGATGGTGCTGCGCAGTCAGACTTCAAGGACAAGGTAAACATCAAGGCAGACAAGGATGGCGGCACAAAGATATCCCTTGAAGGAAAAGAGGGCTCGCTTATTTATGAATTTGACAATGAGATAGGAGAAAGCAGCAAGTTCGCAATTGAGGATGGAAAGGGAAAATTCTATTTGAGAAAAGAAGGAAAAAGCAGTTACCTTGAAGAGAATGTCCCAAAGACCAGGGCATGCAGCATACAGAAGAGAGAGTATAAGTTCTGTGTAAAGTCAGAGAACAGACTCCCTTATTATGACCCTACTAAGAAAAAGACAGAATATAAGAGTCTCGAGTACAAGTTCGCCATAGAATTCCCTGACTCAATTCCTCCTCCAGCTGTCCAGGGCCTGAAGGCAGAGGACAAGCAAAAGGCAGAGGCAAGCATAATACTTGAGTTTGATGCTCCAAATGAGAATGGAGTTGTTGTTCCTGATATAAACCATTACTTATTATATTGTAGCCAGACAGAGTTTGAGAAGGATGACGGAGAGCCTATTGTAGCTGGAATTAAGATTCCTCAAAAGATAGGTGCAAATGGCAGGGAGCATATAAAAGTCCAGGCAAGCTTTTGCGGAGATATAAGGATAACAGACAACCAGCAGTATTATTTTGCTGTGGGGGCTGTAGACACTGGCGGGAACAAGGGGCCTTTCAAAGAGGTTGCAGCGATGTCAGTAGATGATCTTGCGCCAGGCACTGTAGGTATTGAGGCTGAAAGCCAGAGTTTTGGGTTTATGGCACAGATAACATCAAGTGCAGACCAGATAACATTATTCTGGAAACAGCCTGAAAAGAATGAAGATGGATCTGATTTAGATGACTTCAAGGAATACTGGGTTTATCTGTCAGAAACAGAGCCTGACTTCAGCATGTGCGGAGCTGGCTGCATCATTGAAACTTCAACATCAGCTGCTTTCCCAGCAGAAATAGGCAGGAATTATTATGCTGCTGTTGCAGCAGTTGACGCAAATAACAACCATATAGCCTCAAGAGAGGATTTTAAAGCGCCAGAACAGTGGAAAGATTTGGATGTGTCAGAATGCTATGTGGGTGAAGATGGCACAGCAGAATGCAAGGGGGTTACTGAAGTTATAGAAGAGGATCCTGTCTCAAGGGAACCACCTGACATAAAATAAGATCAAGAGGTGATATATTTTGGGAAGGGGGAAGGATCCAATACAAAAACTATATAAATGGTGGATTAAAACAGATTCTAGAGGGGGATTTTGAATGATAAAAGTTCCATATGATGCTGTCAGGGACAAGATAAAAGAGCATGCGAAGATCACAGATGATGAGCTTGATTCTAAGATAAAGGCAAAGATTGACAAGCTTTCTGGGCTTATATCAAAGGAGGGAGCAGCCCACATCATAGCCAATGAGCTTGGGATAAAGCTTTTTGAGCAGGCTTCTGGAAGGCTTAAGATAAGGAATATTCTCGCAGGAATGAGGAATGTGGAGATTGTGGGCAAGGTGCAGCAGGTCTTTGAGGTCAGGGAATTCCAGACAGAGACAAGGGCCGGAAAGGTTGGCTCTTTCATAGTCGGCGATGAGACAGGGACAATAAGGGTTGTTCTTTGGGGCTCCCAGGCAGACAAGCTTAGTGATCTTGAGGCCAATAAGGTCATTAAAATAAAATCAGCCTATGTGAAGGATAACAGGGGAAGAAAAGAGCTTCATCTTGGCGACCAGGGCGTCCTTGAGCTAAATCCAGAAGGAGAAGAGGTCGGCGAGGTCAAAAGGATAACTTCCACAAGAAAGAACATAAAGGAGCTTGTGGAGGACATGCAGGATGTGGAGATCCTTGGGACAATTGTCCAGACATATGACATCAAGTTCTTTGATGTGTGCCCTGAATGCGGCAAAAAGACGCTTCCAAAGGACAGCTCTGCAATATGCTCGCAGCATGGCACAGTGACTCCTACATATTCCTATGTATTCAACCTAGTCATTGATGATGGGACAGGCAACATAAGAACNGCTTTCTTCAGAAAACAGGTTGAGAGGCTTCTTGGAAAGACAGAGTCAGAGATTGTAGGGTTCANGAGCTCTCCAGANAAGTTTGAAGAGGTAAAGCATGACCTGCTAGGAAAACAGATAAAGATTGTGGGAAGGGTCAACAAGAACGTGATGTTTGACAGGGTTGAATTTGTGGCGCAGCTTGTGTTTGCTGACCCAGATCCAGAAGAAGAGATAAAAAGGCTTGAGGCAATGAAACAATCAGCCAAAGAAGGGGCAGGGATTGCCAGAGAGCCTATGTTCAATATAGAGGATCCTGTCTCCTCTGAAGATCCAATAAAATGATGTTCAGAACCCATATTGCAGTGGGATTCCTGATTGGGCTTTTCCTTCTTCAGATATTGAATCCAGTCAACCAGATACTGTTCATCTTCCTCATGCTGCTGGGTGCTGCTCTTCCGGATATAGACCATCCTGAGTCAAAGATCGGCAGCAAGATAAAAGTGGTTGGATTTCTTTTTGAGCACAGGGGCTTTTTCCACAGCCTGTTTGCGGTTCTGCTGCTTTACCTCCTTCTGCTGCACTACATAGATAGCGCTTCAGTGGGAGTTTACATTTTCGCAATCACAGCAGGATATCTTTCGCATGTTGTAACAGACTCCATAACAAAAGAGGGCATCATGCCTTTCCATCCGATCTCAAAATTCAGGGTCAGTGGATTTATCAAGACAGGAAGGATTACTGAGTATGTATTCCTTGTTATTATTCTGGCAGTGAGTCTTTGGAAGCTGTTTAGCGTTTACTAGAATCCAATAAAACCACACTGGACATATGTTGTTCTTTCGGTAAGGCCTGATTCAGCATTATAATTGGTTCTCAGAGAATATCAACAATCACTGGACACTAGACATGCTGAGGTGAGGTATTTAAACACAACAGCGGCTGAACATATTACTCCGCCCTGGAGCATCCTGCAAAGGAGAGCTCAAAACAGGGTTGAAACAAAATGCGAAAGCAAGGAGGTGGTTGCAATGGCAACCCCACAAAACATGAAAAATACAGGCATGGCAAAGAACATGCCAGAAGCGAAATTCAGAGCTGGAGCGGTAAACGCGACAGTCTGGAAGAATACTGGCCAGAAGGATGATGGCCAGAAAACAGAGTACAGAAGCATATCCATAGAGCGAAACTACATGGATAAGAAGAGCAACACATGGCAGACCACGAGTTCTATGAGAATAAATGACCTGCCAAAAGCAGTTGTAGTGCTTCAGAAGGCCTATGAGTACCTTGTTCTGAAAGAACAGGGCACAGCAGGAGAGGTCGCATGATCTCTCCAAAAAATTAATATAAAGGTGATAATTATGGTTAATAAACAGAAGATTGTGGAAGAGAATATGGAAGAGGATGAAATGAAGAATGATAAAGAAGAGGACATCATCCAGGTAAAAGCATCAGAGGATGTGATGAAGAAGGCAGGATTAGAGGACCTTCCGGGAGTTGGCGCAGCTACAGCCCAAAAGCTTAAGGAAGCTGGTTTCAATGACCTCATAGCAATAGCAGTCGCCTCTCCAGGAGAGATAATTGAGGCCACAGGGATATCTGAGCAGGTCGCCAGAAAGATGATCAATGCTGCAAGAGACAGTCTTGAGATGGGTTTTGAGTCAGGAGATGAGCTCCTGAAAAGGAGGGAGAGAGTGATCAAGCTGAAGACAGGCAGCAAATCATTTGATGAGCTTCTTGGAGGAGGCTTTGAAACATCTGCGATTGTGGAATGTTTTGGAGAGTTCGGGTCAGGAAAGACCCAGATTGCCCATCTTCTTGCTGTCAACTGCCAGAAAGATGATCCAACAGCAGTTGCCGTCTATATTGATACTGAAAACACATTCAGGCCAGAGAGGATAAAGCAGCTTGCAGAAGGCGCTGGTGTTGATCCGCAGAAGGCCCTTTCAAACATCAAGGTTGCAAAGGCATATAACTCAGACCATCAGATGCTTCTTGCAGAAAAAGTGGAGGACCTGATAAAGAATGACAAACTCAATGTCAAAGTCCTTATCGTTGATTCCTTGACTGCTCATTTCAGGGCAGAATTCATAGGCAGAGGCACTTTGGCAGAAAGGCAGCAGAAGCTTAACAAGCACATGCATACCCTGCTGAAGCTTGCAGACATGAATAACATATGTGTGTATGTCACAAACCAGGTGATGGCAAAGCCAGACACATTCTTTGGGGACCCTACACAGGCTATTGGCGGCCACATCGTGGCGCATGCCTCAACATTCAGGGTTTATCTTAGGAAAGGCAAAAAGGGAAGCAGGGTTGCAAAGCTTATTGACAGCCCGAATCTTGCTGACGGGGAGTGCACATTCTTTGTAGAAGAGGGTGGCCTAAAGGATATTAAATGATGATATTTTTTATTATTTTTTCTTAATTTTTATCATTAGATTTATAAATCCAGGCTGATTTTATGTTCTCATGCACTTTTTGTGCAGATTGTAATTGTTTAGAAAGGTGAAATAAGAAATGTACAGTGGAGAAGGCGGATTTAACAGACCTGAAAGAAGTTTTGTGCCTGTAAAGGTCGGCGACGAACTGAACGTGAAAATAGAGGCTGTCGGTGAAAAAGGCGACGGCATCGCAAAGAAAGACGGCTTTGTCTTGTTTGTGCCNAACACAAAGGAAGGCGAAGAGGTAAGGATAAGAGTAACAAAGGTCTTNAGGAAAGTTGGTTTCGCAGAAGTGGTTGGCGGAGCAGGAAAAGCAGAGAGCAGAGATGAAGGGAAGACAGGAATGCGAGAGCCAGAAGCTCCTGAAGAAGAAGAACCTGCTGAAGACACAGAAGATTTTGGGGAAGAGCCTGATCTTCCAGAGCCTCCTGAAGAGTAAAAATAGTTCATGAAAGAATAGATAGATCAGAGGATAATAGGTCATTATTCACAAATATTTAAATAGTTCTTTTTTATTTTTGTTTTTTATGAGATTGTTTATAGGTTTTGATGCCAGTAGCGAAGCAAAGGAAGAAATTATACAAGCGCAGAAAAGTCTTAAGGACTCTAAACTTAATCTTGCCAAGGACTTTCACCTAACACTGAAGTTTCTCGGAGAGGTCAAAGAAAGCAAGGTTGATGAGATAGGCAAAAAGCTTGAAGATGTTGGTTTTGAAAGCTTTGAGGCAGAGCTTGACAGCATTGGTGTTTTTCCTGGTGAGGATTACATAAAGGTTGTCTGGGTTGGACTGGAACCAAAATATGAAATTACGCAGCTTCAGAAAAGCATCGAGAATGCTTTAGAAGGGCTCTTTCCTAAGGATGATAGATTCCATCCACATATAACCATTGCAAGGGTCAAATTCATCAATGATAAGAAGCAGTTTAAAGACGACCTGAAGGCTATCCAAATAAGAAGGGTTAAGTTCATGGTTGACAGGTTCAAGCTTATAAAGAGCGTATTGGGGCCTCAGGGGCCTTTATATGAGGTTATTAAGGAGTTAAAGGCCAGGAATATATAATGCAAAACCTTTTAAATAAGTGCCTTATTCTTCTATATAAAGCCAAAATACAAGGAATAGCCTAAAGGACCTTGTAAAGCTGATGAGGCGAGAAAAATTCAGCAGAATACTATTTCTGCTGTTTGTTTGGAGGGATTTGATATGACAGAACAGGAGAAACTTTTGGTTCCTATTGATGAATACCTGAAAGCAGGAATCCACATTGGCACAAAGTTCAAAACAAGCTATATGGACAGCTTCATCTACAAGGCAAGAGCAGATGGGCTGTTCGTGCTTAATCTTCAGAAAATAGATGAAAGAATAGACATTGCGGCAAGCATGCTCGCAAGATATGCTCCAGAAGAGATAATCATCGTCAGCAAGAGAGAGAATAGCTGGAAAGCTGTAAAGGCTTTTGGAAAGGCCACAGGGATAAGAGTTTTTGCAGGAAGGTATCCTCCTGGAATATTGACAAATCCTGCTCTGGAAAACTTTATTGAAGCTAAGATAATGCTGGTCACAGACGCCTGGCCTGACAGAAATGCTGTCAAGGATGCCATGATAATAGGTGTTCCTGTAATTGCTCTTTGCGATACAAACAATCAGGCAAACTTCATTGATTTTGTGATACCATGCAACAACAAAGGAAAGAAATCATTGGGTTTGCTGTTCTGGATACTTGCAAAAGAGTATCAGAGAAGAAGAGGTCTTCCTGAACAGGATCTCAAGATTGAAGATTTCGTTGAAGAATAATAAAGGATTAAATCTTTTTTTCTTTTTATGCTTTTTATCCCTATTCCACTCCGAATATTCCGTCTTCCCTTATCTCAAGCAGGACGCTTTTTGCTTCAGGCAGCGACCTGTGTTTTTTTAGGATTGCCACCCTCTTGCTCTTATGGGTCTTCTGAATCTCTATGAGGCACTTGCTCCCATATTTGACTATATCTCCTCCAACAAGGTTCACCTTCTCACGGTCATCAAAAGAGCTGTAAACCTGGGTCGTAATCAGGATTGGAATGTTCTTTTTTCTTGCAATCTCTGTAAGATAAGAGAACTGGAGGCCGAGCTCCCTGTTTGTCATGACCACAGAATTCTCATTATCCTTGTCCCTTTCTATCCTGTAGAGCATTGAGATTGTGTCAACTATGATCATACCTATCTTTTCATTGGACATTGCTCTGAGCTTGTCAAAGACTTTTTTCTGCTCCTCAAAATTCATTGGTTTGAGCAGGAGAACCTGGTCAAGCATCTTCTTATAGTCATTTGATATCTGCTGGAGCCTAGATAAAGAAAATCCCCCTTCTGTGTCAATATAGATGACTTTTTTCCCTTCTTTTATGGCATTGATCATGGCCAGAAGACAGAGGTTTGTCTTGCCAGAACCTGCAGGCCCATAAATAGTGGATATGACATCCTTTTCATAGCCTCCCTCAAGCATCTGGTCCAATGCAGAAACCCCTGTTGATATCCTGTTTAATTCCATCATTATCCCCCTTAATATGTTGGCAGAGTAGTTTATATATCTTTCTAAAACTATATATACCAAATCCAATAAATTAGGGTCATGAAAAGGAGCCATTATATACTTGGCATAATCCTTGTTTTGACTATAGCTACAAGGCTTATTCTGGCATTCCAGACGCCTCATTTTACAGGGGAGGAGTCTTATTTTGCAATAAGGCAGGCAGAGCATATAAGCTCCACAGGATTTCCTTTAGTTGAAGACGAATTGAGCTATGGCAGAAGAGAATACGTCTTCACCCCGCTTTTTTATTATGTGCTGGCTTTTTTCGACCTGTTCCTTCCAGTCGCTCTTGTTGGGAAGATATTGCCTAATGTTTTCATATCACTCATCGTGATAATAATATACCTTATAGCAAAAGAGGTAAGCAATGATGAGGATGCTTCTCTGTTCTCAGCCTTCATCTCTGGATTTATTCCAGTGCTGTTTAAGGAGACTGTCAACACAGTGTCTGTATACACCCTGTTCTTTCCGCTGATGTTCTTGAGCGTCTACTTCTTCCTGAAGATAAATAAGAAGAATTATCCGCAGTATTTTTTGGTGACGATCTTTCTTTTGGTTCTCACAAGCCCTGCTGTGATAATACTCATAATAGGATTTATATTTTATATTGCCCTGGTCAGGCTTGAGAACCTGAAACAGAACCGCATTGAGATAGAGCTAATCATCTTCTCATTGCTGCTTGCCACATGGATTATGTTCATGATATTCAAGAATGCGTTCCTTGCGCATGGACCCTCAGTGATCTGGCAGAACATCCCAAAAGAGATTCTGAAAAGGTACTTCTCTGAAATAACTGTCCTAGGAGCCATATACCAGATAGGATCGCTTCCCCTCTCTTATGGGGTGTATGCGGTTTATGATTATATCTTCAAGATGAAACAAAAACAACTGTATGTGATAATCGGCCTGGCTTTCTCTACTGTTTTGCTGCTATGGCTCAAGCTGATAGTGGTGGGGATAGGCCTTATGTGCCTTGGATTGGTTGCCACACTTCTCTTTTCAAAGTTTTACAGATTTACATTTGAATACCTGAAAAAGACACGTTTTGCAAAGTTCAGGGCAGTATATTTTATTATGCTCCTTATGGCATTCATTTTTGCATCTGTTATTCCGGCCATAACAACTGGCCTTAATTCGGTGGATAAAGCTCTCTCTCATGACGAGTTTACGGCATTGACATGGCTGAAAGAGAATACAGAAGAGAATGCTGTTGTCATGTCCGCAATGAGGGAGGGGATATTCATCTCTTCAATAGCAGAAAGACAGAATGTTGCTGACACAAAGTTTCTTCTTCAAAGTGATGCAGGGCAGAGATACAAAGATATTGAAACTTTGTATCAGTCAAAATTTGAGACAGAAGCCCTGGGGATACTTGATAAATATGGTGTGGACTATATCTACTTCTCAGATTACGCCAAAGAGCTTTTTGGGGTGGAAAGCCTCAGCTACACAGAGAATCAGGAATGTTTCGGCCTGAAATATGACAGAGGCGTCAAGATATTTAAGGTGGAGTGTGAGCTCAGATGAAAAGGGGAAAGAAAGATAATCTGAAGACTATGGTGTACATTGCTGCATTTGCAGCTGTAGTGCTATTGCTCCCGCAGCTCTTCAGGATTTACAGCGGTAATCCTACAGTAATGGGAGGAGAACCATACTACCATGCAAGACTTGCGGACATGATCCTGGAGGACAACTACAAAACAAACGACTGGCTGATTTATGGGGGAAGGCAGCTTGACCTGACACCATACCATTTTGTCCTTGCAGGAGCTTCTTACATCACAGGGACAGATTTTGCTCTAAGAAGCGTTCCTGTGCTTATTGGGATATTATCTGCATTGGTCTTTTATCTAATATTAAGGAGGTTCAGGGCAGACAGGCTTATGAGTATTGTATCTGTGGTTATTCTTTCATCATCGCCAGTCTTCATCTACACATTTAATTCAACGCAGGACTCTCTTGCCCTGCTATTCACCCTTATTGGAGCGTACTTCTTTTTTGGAAATGACAGGAAGTCCATTTTCTTGAGCATTGTCTTCTTTATGATGGCTTCCTTGTTCAGCCTTTTTAATGTTCTCCTGATAGTCATTCCGCTGCTGATATATTCTTTTGCGAGAAAACGCAAGCAGAAAGTATCAATGGCCATATTCTTTTTGCTTGCATTCGTCTATCTCGTAAAGCCAACGCCTGTGTTTTACAAGCTTACCCCCATATCAGGAGATGTCCTTACAGAGGTCATATCAGACATAGGTGGTATGTTTGGGATAGGCATCTTTTATTTTATTCTTGCGATCATAGGCATTATAGCCACCTGGAATGACAAGAAAAGATATTATCCATTTTATATGATACTTATTTTGCTGGGCGCAGCATTCTATTTTGCAGGAAGTTATGTGATGGTCTATATGAATTTCTATCTGTCAATATTTGCAGCTCTTGGATTCATAAAGATAAAAGAGATTAACTGGCAGATGAAAATGGTAAAGAACCTTACATTCATAATCATAGTCTGCGGGCTTCTCTTCTCAATGATATCATTCTCTACAAGGATTGCAGATTTGCCTCCGTACAGCAGGACATTCACAAGCCTCCAGTGGCTTAAGGAGAATTCAAAGGAAGAGTTTGTCGCCTCCCATTACCTGAACGGCTACTTTATAGAGTATATTGCTGAGAGGCCAGTTCTCATTGATGGATACTCTATCTCAGCAGAAGATTTGTCTGGGAGACAGGCTGACCTATATTCGCTTTTCCATGCAACTGAACTTAACAGAGCAGAGGATATCATGAAAAGATATGGGATAAGATATGTGATGGTGACTTCTGATATGAAACAGGGAATTGTGTGGGAAAGGCCTGATGAGGGGCTTCTTTACCTGTTCAGAAACAATGAAACATTTAAGAATGTGTACAGTTCAAAAGAGATTGAGATCTGGAAATACATAAAGAATGCCTGACCTTCAACAGGGCATATCTCTGATTTTGGTGGATTAAAAGATGGCAAGAATAATATATGGTGTTTGCGGGGAGGGGATGGGGCATGCCATAAGAAGCAAGCTATTGCTTGATCACCTGAGCAAGAAGCATGAGATAAAGATATTCTCTAGCAGGGGCGCTTTCTCTTTTCTGTCAAAACACTTTGAGGATGTACAGGAAGTGCAGGGCCTTTCTATAGCCTACAGGAATAACCGCGTAAGCAAGATTGAGACGGTTTTTCATAATATACTGAATGTTTTTGGTCTTATAAGGTCTTTTAGGGAAGTGAAGGAGGTTATGGACAGATTCAAGCCAGATATAATCATATCTGATTATGAGATAATTTCAGCTTATGCAGCCCTTGTCAGAAGAGTGCCTCTTGTCAGCGTAGACAACCAGCACATAATAAAGGGAAAGATAAGTTTTCCAAAGAAATTCATAAGGGAATACATTGAGACAGTCATAGTCAACAGAATAAATATTCCAGCAGCAAAACATTATATAGTGACCTCGTTTTTCAAGCCTGAAAAGATTTCCGCAAAACTCACTGTTGTCCCACCCATTGTAAGAGATGCTGTCCTGAATACAAAAGAAAATCCAAGAAAAAGCCATAATAATTTCATTCTGGTCTACCAGACATCAGATACAAACAAAAAGCTTATTGAATCACTAAAGAGAATAGACAGAGAATTTGTGGTCTCTGGATTTAACAAAGAGAAAAAAGAGAAGAATATCCAATTTATAAAATTTAATGAGAAGAAATTCCTTAAATATCTTGCTGACTGCGAANCCATTATAGCAAATGGGGGTTTCACTCTGATCTCAGAGGCACTGCATCTTGGAAAGCCGGTTCTTTCAATACCAGTCATCAACCAGTTTGAGCAGACGCTTAATGCATTCTACCTGGACAAGCTGGGTTATGGGAAGTATTCTGCTCATGCAGACAAAGAAAACATAACTGATTTCATAAACAATCTTGATGGGTACAGAGATAACCTCAGGAGATATAATAAGCAAGATAATTCGCTGCTGATAAGGAAGATGGATGAACTAATCAGAAAGGCTTCTTCTTTGTGAAAAAGTGATATTTCTTGTCCAGAACAAAGGCCCCAATAAAGACAATGCCCCCTAAGAGATTATTTATAAGATCCATAGATGAATTCTGCCATGGGCCTCCATAAGGAGAGAAGTCTCCTTCGCCAAACTCCATAAAGCCTTTGCCGTAGCCAAAGACAGTAAAGCCAAGATACTCATTGATCTCGTTTATTGCGCCAAAACCCATCATAGCAAGCAAAATAACTATAAATACTGCATATTCGCTCTTAAAAGACTTTTTGATGTATGGATACAATACTGAAGAAAAGGCCAGTGCAAAGAATCCAAAGCCCACTGAATGCGCAATCCAATCATAATGGTAATTCAGCTGCGGTGCCCCATAAAGAGTGCCTGTATAATGCTCGTTGTAGGGGATGATGGGGTATAATCCAATAATGTTGAAAAACAGGCCTATGCAAAGGAATATCGGGACTGTTCTCTTGAATCCCACAAGCAGGTGCAGCACTAATGCAAACAAAAGAAGCAGTATTGCTGCTGATAAATCAAAAAGCGGAGCTGATATCTCAGAGAATAAGGCTAGGATAAATTGTATAATGTAAAAAACTATGACTATCAGGAATACAGCAGATGTCGGCCCATAAAGGCGCTCTTTAATCTTCTTTGATACTGAAAAGATTGTCACCACCCCAGATATTGCAAAAGCAGATATTGCCTGCTTTACTCACCTGACTTATAGCCGGTATTCTTATTAAGAAGATACCACTCCATTGGTCTCCTGAATATGGCCTTGAATATCCCCTTGTTCACATATAATGTTGTGATTATCCCTATACTGAAGGATGAGAGAAGCATCTCAGGATAATATCTTATTTTCTTTGCCTTGTACAATGAAACAATGCTTGCGAGGATTAGTCCAGATGTTAGCAGTATATTTATCCCCAGCTCTGAAAAGAATCTTGGAAGGTCAATTGGAGCAGCCCTGTTTGTCACAAAGCTGATTGTTCCAAAAATAAACAAGGAGATTATCATGACAGGAAGCGTGTAGCCAAATCCTGCGCAGAAACCGAGCATCTTCTCTTTTGCATTAAGAGACCTGTTTAAGATAATTTTTCCTCCGTGCTGTATATAGGATGATATGACACCGTAAGCCCACCTCATCTGCTGCTTGTAAAGGTCTTTTGCCTTGAAAGGAACATCGCTGTAGCATTCAAGATCTGGCAGATAGACAATCTTCTTCCTGTTATTGTGAAGTCTCAAAGAGTACTCAACATCCTCTGTCAGGCTTCCTGATTTCCATCTCCCAAGCCTTATCAGGTCTTCTTTCTTGACTGCCTCTGCAGAGCCGCACAATGATCCTGTGCCAAATCTTCCCATGAACTTCAGAACAATATGGTGGAACACATAGACTATGGTAGAGGAGAGTATTGTCACAATGTTCTGGTCAAAATTATTGAAGTTCCATCTGGCCTGCACAGCAGAAATCTTTTTGTCATAGACAAAAGGAGCCACTATTCTCCTGAGAAAATCCCTTTCAGGTGTGAAATCAGAATCAAATATCACGATTATGTCCCCTTTTGAATGCTCAAGCATATTGTTGAGGTTGCCTGGCTTGAAGCCTATGTTCTGCTTCCTCTTTATGACCCTTACAAGATCGTTCTGAAGCGCAAATTCCTTGAGCTTTCTTGAAACAGATCTTTCATTGCTGTCATCCCCTATCAGGATCTCGTACCTGTCTTTGGGGTAGTCAAAATCTATGCAGTTTTGAGCGCATCTCAAAGCCACAAGTTCGTTCCTTGTGGGAATCTGCACTGTCACAAAAGGCGCTTTGCCCATGTCAAATCCTTTTTCCTGGACCTTTTTCTTGGATAATATTGAAAAAACAGAGAGCGCAAGATACACAAGAGAGATTCCTATTGTGATATACAGGAAAACAAGGAATATCTTATCAAAAATATTGTGGAGAAAATCCAGGATTGGCCTCCCATGAGTGATATTCCAGTTCAAAAAAGCATAATGCAGTCCCTTCAGGAACTCAATCGGATTAGCAAGCATTGTCATGATAACTCCATTGCCTCTTTTGTTTGGTGCCTATTTATCGCCTAATCAATATATAAAATGTCTTTTCTTTAAAAATATTAGCTTTATAAGCCCTATTACGGCGATAGTATTTAAAATTATCGTGTAAGGAAAATAAAAGAAAATCCCTAACGCGTTCTTAAAATGAAGCTTGTCCTTGAACAGGTATATTGAGCCCACTATCAAAGATGTGCTTATGACTCCAGAGAGCACGCCGAATATATTATAGGGGGATATGCCCCATTGAGGGATCTTATAAAGGACATATAAAGGTCCAAGCAATGAAAACCACCTGAAAAGGTACATAGACAATGCTGCAAAGCTTTCTGTATTATAAGGAAGCCAGTAATACACCTGGTAAGCGATAAGCGGAAAAGAGATCACAGCATACAAAGACCACCAGTACTGGTTTATGAAAACAAACAGTATTGAGGGGCTTGATTTCCTTGAGAATAAAGAGCTGTTCTTTTTCAGTGTCTGCAAAGCTCCCATAAACCACCTGACTCTTTGCCTTATCAGCTGAGAAAGGCTTGATGGGACAGCAGTGTATCCAAGTGCATCGTGGACATTTATGGTCCTGTAACCTGCAGAATATATCTCCATTGCAACATCCATATCTTCGGTCATTGTGTCCTTCTTGAAATAACCTATTTTTTCAAGAGCCTCTCTCCTGTAGCCCACAAATGCGCCGAAAAACCAGATTCCGTTGTTGAAGAGGGCAGAAAAGCTCTTCCTGAGAAGATTGTTATGATGGTATTCAATCTTCTGAAATATGCTGATGAGAGAGTTGCTGTTCCTGGCGATGCAGGACCCATTTACGAGCCCAATATTCTTGTCTGCAAATGGCCTTACAAGCCTTTTTAAGCAGCTCTTCTCAACAAGGGTGTCTGCATCTACTGCGAAAACTATCTCTTTGGATGCGATCTTTGCGCCTATTGTGAGGCTTTCTGATTTTCCCTCGTGTTTTCCTCTTGCTATTATAAGATTTGAATGCTCCTTCTTAAGTTTTTTAAGAACATCAAGTGTGTTGTCTGTGCTCCCATCATCAACAACAATAACTTCCATCTTTTCTTGGGGATAATCCAGGGAGTAGACTGCATCTAAGCAGTTTTTTATGTTGCTCTCCTCATTATAACAAGGGATGATCACGCTGACTTCTGGCTCATAATCAGGATATTCTGTCTTCCTGAACAAGGATATAACAACACTGGCAAGGACAAACATCAGGAAAGTGAATAGAACAGCGAATACAATGCTTCCTAAGACCATAATCATGCTCTCTACCATCCATAAACCTCTTTTTTCTCCATTAATAAAGTTTTCTTTTGTGTTCTCATGCCTGCATCTCTCCTGAGAAATAAACAAGATAATATAATGACACAAGAAAGGATATTGCGCCTATCACAACCAAGACTGCTGCAAAAACAAGGCCTCTGTATTTTTCAGGTTCTTTTTTTGCACGGGTTAAGGCAGTAATGCTGAAGTAGAGGGATGCAGGAATAAAAAAGAGCACATTGAGCACCGGCACCCACACAAAAAGGAGCAGGACAAGGGATATCCACACATAGGCCATGTCCTTTTTTGTTTGTTTATTATTTTTTGTCATTCGCTTTTCCTTTGCTTCAGCTTGATAGCATCCCCTATTGTGAACTCTGCTGTCTTCCCCTTTGCAGACAAAGCCACTCCATTCTCATCATACTGCTCAACAAGCTTTATGTTGAGGAATCTCTCAAGCTTTTTTGCGATATTGATGCTTGGCTCCATCTGGCCTGCCTCAATCTTCTGCATTATTGACTCTTTCTCTGCAATCTTCTTCGCAAAGTCTTCCTGGGTCAGGCCCATCTCCTCCCTTTTTTTCCTGATGAGGGTGCTGTAATCCGGGACTATGATCTCAAGAGGCTCTGGTTTTTGCTCATGTTTTATTACAGCACCTTTCTTTACAAACATCACAGGAGCTTTCAGGATCTTGCCGAATTTCGCGCAGTTCTGGCAGACATTCAATTCAGTGCCCTCTATCAGAGCCCTTACTAACCTCCCTTCAGCACCGCATACATCACAGCTTGGCATTTTCTCAAGTCTAATCGTCTATTATTACCATGATTTTATGTTAAAAAGGCGGCGCTGGGATTTGAACCCAGAGTCTTCGGGATCCGCTTGTCATTGGCGATGAAACGCCTCATCATCCCGTTGCAGCCGAATGCCTTAGCCGTTTGGCGACGCCGCCTTTTGTATGATTATGAGCCATAAATATAAATTGTTTACTTGTACTGAATATGACGCATAAATAATCCCGACTAGGTAAACCCTCATCTGGAAAAATTGCATTCTTAAACGGGCCTGGTGGGATTCGAACCCACGACCCCCAGCTTTCTGCAATCTTAGAAGGCTGGTGCCCTATCCAGGCTAGGCTACAGGCCCTTGGAACAAACAATTAAGTGTTTTATTTATAAAGGTTGTGAGCAGAATGGTTCTGNCCTAAATCTCTTTTTCANTAGGGTATTGCGNCCTGTACCCTCTTTTTTTATCTAATTAAATCCAGAACCCTCAACAAATATCTAAGGCAGCCAGGTTTTAGTGTTTTTAAGCTTATCAGGAAGGTATTTTTCCATGACATAGTTAAGGGTGTATTTGGCAAATGCCTGCTGCTCTGCCCTCTTGCCCATCTTTGTCATCAGGTTAAGGGCCTTTTCCCATTCCTTGTGCTCCTTGACAAATGGATCATTCTTTATGCCGTCCTTTATCCTCTTTATATCAACGTCCTTAAGGGGGTGTGTTGGAAGCTTGTAATCTATTATGTCCTGCGGAGTCACTCCAATGAACTGCGCCCTGGGAACGCAGAAATACTTGTTAAGGTGAGCGGCATTTCCGCTTCCTACCTTGAGGGTTCGATAGATGTTAAGATAACCATAAGGGTCTCCATCTGTGAAAACATAAACAGGCAGTTTTTTGTCGTCGCTGAGCCTTCTGATGAATCTTCTGCAAGCCCTCGTCGGTACTCCTCCCATGCTTATGAGGATGCAGTTGGCCTTTTTCCAATAGCCGTGCTTTACAAGCCTCTGGAACATACCTGCAGTCTCTATGGCAAGAATGAATTTTGCGCTGGTCTCAAACTTCAGCTCCTCGACAGAGCTGGGGATTGAGTAGGCTCCAGAGCCGAATCTTGTGCAGTCAATCTTGATCTGTTTTCCATCCTCATCCTTGTCCAAAACAATAAGTCTTCCTGCGATGTCTCCTCCCTTTTCCTCTGGAATGAACCCGAGCTGTTCCCTGTTAACTCCGATCATGGCCTCAATGTCATCCATGACAGTATCTGATTCTGGCTGCTCCCTGAACATTGCATCGCCCCAGTTCTTGCTGACATAATACACCTCTCTCTTTGTCGCAATGTCATCTGTCTCCACAATCTTCTTTGATTCATTCATCATGAGAAGCGTCTGGGCAAATGTCTTTATTGTGGATGCTGCCAGTGTCCTGGACATTATCTTCCCCTTGAGCTCAAAATATCCGTTTTTTGAGTCATAGCTTACATTCTGCAGAGACCTTATTGGCATCTCTAAAGAAGGTGCTTTCTTCTTCATTATCTTGCTATATACATCATTGGCAATCTTTTTTATCTCTTTTACAACCTCAGCCATCCTGACCCTCCTTCTCTCCGGCCTCTTCTGCTTCATTGCCTATTTTCGCAAATTCCTCGTCATATTCCAGGTTCTCCATCTCAACCTTAGAAAGTTTTCCTCTCTTGTGCTCAAGAATCTCCTTAAGAATTTTCTCTATCTTCTCCTCATCGCTGCTCTTGAGGCTGAGAAGGTCCTTTAGCGCATTGCCCACATAAGGCATATATTTCTCAATATAGCTTCTTTTCTGCAGCTCGTCTGTGTATTTTCTTTTCTTTGAGGTATATTGGGCAAGTTTTCTGCCGCACTCCTGCAGAGCCAGCTTCACCTCCTTAATTATCTCTGGATAATGCGCAATTGCCTCCTTTGCTTCAGATGTGAAAGGCGCCCACACAGACGCTATATGGACCACAATCGCTGCAGGGCCTACTGGAATTGAATCCTGGCTCTGGCTTAAGCCATACCCCCTCCATGAAGTTGAGCTTATTGACTCGGTGATAGCGCACGCGCTCTGCTGATAGAGCAAAGGGACCCTGTTCGCGAATCTCATTATCCTGACTTGCTTGTCCTGAAGCATCTCTCCTCCGTATGCGATTGCTGCCTCAACCTGGAACGGATTGCCCCTGTATACTGAAGGGGATCTTGTGATGGCGCAGTAGAATTCTGCATTGATCTCCTTTTTAAGCCCCTTCTGGAGAAGGTCCTCTCCTATCGGACTGATGCAGTCAGTTGGCGGGGAGATTATCTTGGTGTCTCTTATTGCTGATATCAGCCTGTCTGCCTGGTCCCTGTTGAGTGTTGTGGGGTTTGTATTTGGAAGAATGCCTGCTTTTGAACAGATCTCCTTTGCTACAGCAGCGCTTACCCTGGAGAACTCATTCATGAAAAAGCTTTGGACTGTTTTTGACTCTGCCCATTTCATCATTTTCATCAGCATCCCTATCTCAATGCCATAAGGGTGGGGTTTGATCTCTTTTGGCTCNTTTGGNAGGCTTTCAGTTGCTCTTGCGAAGATTATCTGCTCTGCTTTTGGGTTTGTGTAGATTATAGTTGCATGAGGATTGACAATTGCTGTCTGCTTCAGATAGCTGTCAACAGACTGGCCACTCTGCTGATAATTTGCTTCGATATCAAGCTCTATCCTTGTCCCATGGTCTTTTTTCCATTCTATTGTCTCCTCCCTCACTATCTCTGGCTTGTTCTTTTGTGTGTTTATGTGAAGCTCGCACAAGTTTGCTGGTTCAGATGGAGAAATCTTTGATATGATCTTTATTGGTTTTCCTGTTGTTAGCTGTCCGTACAGTGCAGCTGCGCTTATCCCGATGCCCTGCTGACCCCTGCTCTGCTTCATCGTATGAAATTTAGAGCCATAAAGAAGTTTTGCGAAAATATTTGGTATCTGCTTTTTGATTATACCTGGACCATTGTCCTCTATTATCACCCTGAACCTGTCATTCTGCATGTCAATTATCTCGACAGATATCTCCGGAAGAATCTTTGCCTCCTCACAGGCGTCTAAGCTGTTGTCCACAGCCTCCTTCACTGCAGTGAGAAGCGCCTTTCTCTTGTTGTCGAACCCGAGCAAATGCCTGTTTTTCTCAAAAAATTCCGCTATGGATATCTCTCTTTGCTTCTCTGCAAGCTCGTAAGCAATAGGTTTTTTGCCCTCTTTTTTTTCTGCGAGCGTTGATTGTTTTTCTTCAGCCATGCTTGTCTTCCTTTGATTCCGCCGGTTCAAATGCTCTCATTTTTAATTCTTTCCTTTTTTTCTCAAGAGACCTGTAGACCGCTGCATGATTTGCCCCTGCAAGCAGGCCCTCTATTGCCTTTCTCGCAAGAGCTGCATTTGCATGCGTACCTATTATTGATACTGTCTTGCCATAGACTGACATATTTGTTTCAGTCAATGTTTCTATTGTCCTCCTTGTCTTTCCGCCCTCTCCGATGACTCTTCCCCTAAGCCTGAGCATCTTTTTTTTTGATTTGCCTGCNTAATCCCCTATGTTCAATGCCTCAAAACANTAATCCTGCTTAAGAAGAAGAGACGCTACATCAGGATTGAACCCCCTTCCGATTGCCTTGATTATCTCCCTGGCAGAAAAAATCCCGATTGAATCTTCCCC
>C687J35174_10001903_pt1 | contig 29988 bp, 36 predicted proteins | sample RifCSPhighO2_01_FD_35174 | JGI IMG/M metagenome (IMG submission 35174) | reverse complement strand
TCTAAACCTCTTGGAACTGATGCAAATTCTACGTGGATTGGTGGAGTCATTTCAAAACTAGAACTTAAGAAGCTTAAAAAATCTATTTAATTACAGTAAAATACATAGTTCAAGTAGTTGATTATTAGAGAATGCGGTATGTAGAGTATATTTATAAATTTCACAAAAAGTGTAATGAAAACTCTACGGGGCATAAAAAGAACTAAAAAGATGTAATGAATTATTTTTCTGATTTCTTATACAAAATTGTCCTAGCTTTATGATAATCTCCACAAAACTCTGGATCTGCGTCTGTTATATCTATAGGAATTTCAAATGCTAAAGTTTGTGGCAAATGCCGTTTTGGTATTTGCGCCAATACTTCTGCTATTGACGGCTTAAAAAAGCCAGGATAACTAAATGTGTGATAAGTTCTTATTCTTGTTAATTCCTCTAATCCTTTGGCTTCTCCTTTAAATTCTTGTGACCATGTAAAAGCAATTTTTCTCAGGTCAACATCTTTTATATAGTACAATTTCCCGCCATATCTCACTACTGGCTTAATTCGTTTAGCTAATTCTTCTAATCTCTCATCTGAAATTTCTAATCTCTCACTAATTGGAACAACTCTCCTTACATACCTGTGTCTTTGTAAGAATTCTTTTATTTTTTGTGCTCTGTAATCTCTATTTTCCTCCAATTCTTCCAATTTACGTATCAGTGGATCATATCCACTAAGTTCAACTCTTTCTGCACGATCCCTTAAGCTTGCCACAGAATTTGTCTCTAAGATAACCATCGCTATTTCTTTTATATCTTCATTTAATTCATCAGGATAATAACTAGAGCCATAACGACCCAAAACTACGTCACATATCATACTATCCAAATGGTAATCATTTTCTCCTTTAGCGAACCTTCTAACACTATTAACAAATTCCCTGAATCTAAATTTCTTATTGTGTTCTTCTTGTTTCATTTTAATCACTCTAAAGGAAATACACAAGTCTATATAAGTATTATTTACCCCCTTTGGAGATATAAATATAAAGATTTAAATAAGACCAGAATCTTAGTTATAAGTATGGAAGAAATATTCAGAGACTTAGGATTTTCAGAAAGAGAAATTAAGGTTTATTTAGCACTACTAGAATTAGGGGCAACAACAGTAGGGCCTATAGCAGCAAAAACAAGATTGCAGCACTCAAAAGTATATCAAACTTTAGAAAAATTAATTGACAAAGGTTTAGTAAGTTTCATCATAAAATCAAAAACAAAGTATTTTCAAGCACAAGACCCTAAGCAAATTCTAAATATCTTAAAAGAAAAAGAAAAAAGATTTTCTGAAATATTACCTAAATTAAAAGAAAAACAAAAATATTCAAAAGAAAAGCAAATAGCTACGGTATATGAAGGATATAAAGCTATAAAATCAATGTTTGACTTTATTTTAGAAGAGTTAAACAATAAAAGTTATTATTATGTATTTGCATTTAAAGATGATTATTTAACTTCAGAACTAGCTTCAAGGTTTCTAAGGGGTATCCATATGCAGTTGTCTGAGAAAAAAGTTGATGATCGGTTAATTGCTAATATTTCAATTAAAAAAGAATTTGAACGGAATTATTTGGATATTAAAGATATGAAATATAAGTTCACTAATATTAACCTACCCTTAGGTTTAATGATAATTAATGATAGAGTTATTAATTGGGTTTGGGGAGAAAGACCCACTGCTATTGAAATTGTATCTAAACAAATAGCTCAGCAATATAAGAAATTTTTCCTAGAAATTTGGAAAATATCGAAACCATAAAATAAACCCGCTAAGGGCAGAGCCTCTAGTAGGAGGACTAAAATATCTAGTAACTATATTTTATTTGTTGATGTCTTAAAAGGAGCACCTCCAAAAGGTATATTCAAAACTAATTAAATTATTTAATAACTTACATATTTCAATATAATGGAATCTTTAAAAGCTATTAGAATAAAGAATATGATTTACGAAGGTATTTCAATACCAAAAATTTCTAGTCAATTAAATGTTTCTAAGGCTTCTGTTTATTATCATTATAAAAAAATAAAAGGACGTAGGAATTCCATAGCAATAATACCTGAAGAAGACTACATTAAAGGTGAGTTTCTAGGAGCGTTTTCGGGTGATGGATCTTTTTATTATGAAAAAAAGAAGGGACACTATAGCATCAGAATTTTTCTTAATAGAATAGACGACTATGATTATCATCTCTACCTAAAAAAATTAATTGAAATAAATTTTAAAAGAAAAGTTCAGATTTATTATGAAGGCCCAAAGCTGTTAACAATGAGAATTTATTCTAAAAAAATCTATGAGTTTATAGACTCTCACTTAATCATGAAAGACAAAACTAAGAATGTTTGTTTAAAAAGAGGTCTTGACTACTACTCTCCTGAATTTATGAGGTACTTCGTAAGAGGACTGTTTGATACAGATGGGAATGTTCAAAATTATAGAATTAGACTTAAGACTATTTCGTTTGCATTGATGGAACAAGTATCCCGCATACTAACCCAATTTAATGTTACACACACATTTCGAACTGTGGTAGATCCTAGGCCTAATTGCCAAATTTGTTATGAAATTACTATTAGAAAAGCTGAAATGAATAATTTTTTGCACATTGTTGGCTTATCAAATCCAAGAAAACTACAAATATTAATAGATGCGGTGGCCGGGATTCGGACCCGGGTCCATACCGTAATGCACTAGATAGAAACCTATTCTAGTTTGGCAGGGTACGATTCTACCACTAAACTACCACCGCATAGAACTTTAAAAATATAAAATATTTATAAGCCTTCTTATTTAAGTATATTTATGGACTATTACTCAAGTATAGCGGACGGTTATAATGAATTATATGGGGATGAGCAGTTAAACAAAGTAGAAATCATTATTAAAGAATTAAAAATTAAAAATGAAAAGGTTTTAGATATAGGTTGTGGAACTGCTTTTTACTCTTATTTATTTAAGGATTATACTGGAATTGATATAAGTAAAGGTTTATTAAAAAAAGCTAATAATAATGTTATTTTTGGAAAGGCTGAGAAACTTCAATTTAATGATAAAAGTTTTGATGTTGTAATTTGTGTAACGGCAATTCATAACTTTGATGATCCAGAAAAAGCAATTTTAGAGATGAAAAGAGTTTCTAAAGGTAAAATTGTAATTACATTATTAAAAAGGGCTAAAAATTTTAAATTCCTTAAAGAATTAATTGAGAAAAATTTGAAAGTTTATAACTTTGAAGAAGATAAAGATATTATTTTCATTCAAGATTCATATAATTGAATTGCATCAAATAGATTGTACCCACCTGGATTGTTTACAGTTGATTCTAATATCACAGCAGCTATTCCAGTACAAGGTGCGGTAAATGTAGCATTAGTATGTTGCCATTGGTTGTTTGTTGAAACTGAGTTTGTGGATACTGAACCCCCACAAGCTGTGGGATAGAATACCATAATCTTACCTGAGTCACTACTTAATGTTTTAATCCAACCAGAAATTGTATATTCTGTACTACTTGTTACATTTATTGGTTGATAAATTTGGGACACTGGCTGGACTGAATCGTTAATCTTTAGGATTTTAGTACCCAACACCTCGGTATTATCTATAATGGAACCAGAACTTATTTGAAAGTCGTACCACACATTAAAGTTTTCCGGATCTGGATTTATTTGGTTTTTAAGTACATTTACACCTTCAAAACTTCCATAATTTATAATATTTTGACACATACCATCAGTAAATTTAAATATCTTAGCAGGACAAATTTCAGTGTTTCCAGAGACATCAATTTTTGGAATAATAGTTACTTCAGCATTAATAAGGTCTTTAGGTAGGCCATTGTAAAAACCATCTAAATTAACTGTTTGGAAAGGTCCTATGACTTGATTTATATCTGTTTGATTTACAAGACCATTTGAATTAATTATTCTTACAATTGCGCCCTTTAAATTTCTATCTGCTTTATTAGTTATTATAATTCTTAATTTATTACCTATAATACATGAATTTTCAGTTACTAGATTAATTGTCTTTGTGCATTCTAAACCTGATGCTAATTTATAACTTGTTTCCTCAGAAATATCTTTTGTAAAAACACTACCCCATTTAAAGACTAATGCAGCAATTGTAATTGTAAATCCAATTAGAAGTACAGTAGCAATTAAAGAGGAAATGCCTTTTTTAGTCAAACATTCTAAATAAACCTTTTTTTTCATTCTTTTTTTCTGTATTATTTGTATAATTAACATTAGATCTAACTTCTATATTATTATCATGAGAAACTGGAGATTTTTTTAAATCAGATTCAATTTTTCTTTTTAAATCAGTCATTTCTTGACTTTCTTGTTTAATTCCAAAGCCTCTTCTAAATTGGGGTCTATCTTTAACTTCTGTCTTTTGCATCTGTGTTTCTTTTTCTTTCATTATTTTACTAAATGTTTCTTTTCCAAGATTTCTTTGATATTCTCTTCTTCTATTTATTTTTCTTCTTGCAGAAAATCTAAATGAAAACATTAAAAGTAAAATAAATAGTAAAACTAGGAATATTGAAAGTAAGGGTTTATATGAACTAGTTGAGCCTTTAGTTTGTACTACACTTCCCGTTACATGATTGAAGTAATCTCCTATTTTATCTCCTGCAGATCTTTCATCTTTTACAACAACTAATTCTTGTTTAAATTTTGTATTTGAAATTAAAATTGTATATGTACCTGGTGGAATCTCTTTATATAGGTAAATTTTAAAGCTTTCTTCAGGATTGAGGTTTGTTCTTTTATTAATTGTATAGATTTTATCTTCTCCTTCTGCGATTACTTCTATGTCTTCTACATATTTTATATTTCCAATATTTTTGACAATAATTTTTTGGTCTTCTAAAGTTGTTGATATGTCATTTACTTCCCCAACTTCGAAGTCTAGTTCATCTGATAATCCTGAAGATGACGCAGTTATTTTCCATTTTCCTGGATTTGCGTAATCTGTTAATTTGAATTTTGCTTCAGAGTTACTTTCTACAGTTTTTGTAATAACTTCTTCATTTTTAGAATTTTTTATAACTATTGTAACTTCTTTACTAATAGGATCTTCTGCTTGATCATATAAAAATGGAGTTATTGTAATTAAGTCTTTAGGTCTATAAAGTTCTTTATCTGTTTCTACGTCAAGCTTTGAGGTTATTGGATTAACCTTAAATTTTAGTGTTGTTTCTCCTGCATTATCATATTCATCTTTTACAGATATTGTCATTGTATGCTCGCCAGAATTTATGTTTTTTGGAACACTATAGAAGAAATCTAATGAACCATCTATTACAACAGCCCTAAATTCATCGAAATCTACTTTTATTATTGCTTCTCCACTTTTTAGTGGCTTGCCATTTGCATTTAAGACATTTCCATTAATGTCAATTCTAGAACTTGGATTAACATCTACATTAGATAATTTAAAATTTAATGTTAATTTATTTGTAACTTCGAATTGAGCTATATTTCTAAAAACTTGTTCATTTCCATAGATATCTCTTGCAGTAACTTCAAAGTTATAATTGCCTTGGGGTAGTGAATCTATTGAAGTTTCATAGTTAAATGAACCATCTAAAATATTAATTGAAGAAACTAAATAATTTTCATTGTCTTTTTTTATTGCTACACTTCCAAAACCATTAACTAAAGTTCCATCTAATCTTTTTATTGTTCCTGTTAATTTAATTTGATCTCCAAAATGAACTTTTGTCTTGTCTAGGTTAAAATCTCCTCTTAACTCTTTTGTTACTAAGAAGTTTGATGATGTGGCTTCTTCCGTAGTACCTGAATTACTTACAAATTTAACAATAAAATTACAAGAACCAAAGTCATTTAATCTAATGTTTTCATCAAAATCTATTCTTTGATCAAAAGTTAGGCTTAGAACTCTTTTATTTATTTGAGTTATTCTACCATCACATTGTAAGTTATGAGTTAGTGTCCAGGTATCTGTTGAAGGAGCTCTTACATATCCTTTTAATGAGACTTGATCTCCTAAATTAAAGGTATTAGATCTTATTGAAGTTACTACTACTTCTGCTTTCGTGTTTTGAATAACAAAAAGAATGCTTAAAAAGATTAATATTAATATTAAAACTCTCTTTTTCATATACATAAAGTTGAATTACTAGTATTTATATTTTACTCTTTTTTAAGATAAGCATCGGAATATTTATAAATTGAGTAGAGGCACTTCTTAACATGAAAATATTAACAATTCATGCTGATAAATTAATAGTAGAACCTCAAAAAAAGGCTATAAATAATGCAGAAGAAATAATAAAGAAAAAAGAAGAGTTTAAAGAATGTTTGGTAGTATTTACAGCTGTAGAAAAAAGTGATGAGGTAAATATTGATGTTATTTCTAATAAATTAGCAAAAGAAATTGAAGATATATCTAAACAAGTTAAGTGTAATAAAATTATTATTTATCCTTATGCTCATTTAAGTTCAAATTTGGCCTCTCCAAAAATAGCTTTAGAAATACTAAAATTAGCTGAGAAAGAGTTAAAGGCTAAAAAGTTTGATGTTACTAGAGTTCTTTTTGGTTGGTATAAAGCTTTTGAAATTAAATGTAAAGGACATCCATTAAGTGAACTTTCAAGAGTAATTAATTTGGAAGAAATTAATGAAAAAGATGTTTCTGAAGCTGTAAAAAATGAGAAAAAATTAAAGAGTTCTTGGTTTATTTTAGATATAAATGGGAAATTAAATGAGATTTCTATGAAGAATAATAAAATTCAAGGATTTAATTTTTCTAAATATATGAAATTAGAGAAGTTGGCTAGTTATGAAATTGAAAAAGTACGAGCTGTAAAACAAGAACCTCCTCATGTTACTTTAATGAGGAAAATGGAATTGGCTGATTATGAACCTGGAAGTGATCCAGGAAATCAGAGATTCTATCCTAAAGGAAGATTAATGAAATCTTTAATAGAGCAATATGTTACAGAAAAAATGATTGACTATGGAGCTTTGGAAGTAGAAACTCCTATTATGTATGATTATGAACATCCTTCAGTAAAGAGTTATATAAATAGATTTCCAGCAAGACAATATACAATACAAACTCCAAATAAAAAAACATTCCTTAGATTTGCTGCATGTTTTGGACAGTTTTTAATAGCTCATGATATGGTTATTTCTTATAAAGACTTACCTGTAAAAATTTATGAACTGGCAAAGAGCTTTAGAGTTGAGCAAAGAGGGGAATTAACAGGTTTAAGAAGGCTAAGAAGTTTTACAATGCCTGATTGTCATTGTTTATGCCAAGATTTAAGCCAAGCAAAAGAAGAATTAAAAGTTAGATTTGATTTAGCAAAAAATACTTTAGAAGGAATTGGATTTTCAATACCTAATGATTTTGAATATGCAATAAGAGTTACAAAAGACTTTTACAATCAAAATAAGGAATTTATTAATAGTTTAGTTAAAGTATGGAATAAACCTGCTTTAATTGAAATTTGGGAAGAAAAGTTCTTTTATTATGTTTTTAAGTATGAGATTAATTTTGTAGATGCTCTAGATAAAGCTGCCACATTATCTACAGATCAAATAGATGTTGAAAATGGAGAAAGATACGATATTAATTTCGTTGATAAAGAAGGAAAGAAACAACATCCGTTAATTTTACATTTATCTCCGTCTGGAGCTATTGAAAGAGTTATATATGCTTTACTAGAGAAAAATGCAATGCTTCAAAAAGAAGGAAGAAATCCAAGTTTTCCTTTGTGGATGACTCCAATACAAGTAAGGTTTATCCCAATTTCTGTAGATGACCATTTAAAATATGTAGATAATTTAAAGAAAAAATTTGAGGAAAATAAGATTAGAGTAGATATAGATGATACTAAAGATACATTAGGAAAAAAGATTAGGAAAGCAGAACTTGAGTGGATTCCTTATATTGTTGTTGTTGGTGAGAAAGAAATTAAAGAAAATAAGTTAAATGTTAGAATAAGAGAAGAAAATCAACAAAAAACATTTAATATTGATGAATTAATTAAATTAATAAATAATGAAACAAAAAATATGCCATTTAAAGCACTATCCTTACCAAGATATTTATCAAAAAGACCAATATTTGTTGGATAAATTAAATGCTAGATATTATTAAAGAAAAACTAAACTTAATTGAAAAATCTGATGAGTATAAAAAATGGCTTTTAGATAATAAGAATTCTTATTTATGTTCTATTTTTTGTTTAGATGATAAAGAAGATAATTGGCAAATTGATTATTATAATCCTAAAACAAAATTAATTACAAATTATTTCTTGCAAAATAATGTAATTATCACTAATACAGATAAAGTTTTTAGTAAAACTCCTAAGAAAATTAATGAACTTAATATTAATGAAGTTAAAATTGATTTAGATAAAGTGAAAGAAATAACAAATAAGATTATTAATGAAAAGTATAAAGGAGAATCTCCTTATAAGACTATAGTTATACTTCAAAATTTAAATGAAGTTTTATGGAATGTAACAATTATAATGGGCAGTTTTAATATTCTAAATATCAAGATAAATGCTTTAAATGGAGAAATTATTGAAGAAAATATGGGTTCAGTTTTTAAATTCACTACTTAAATTTTCTTTATTACTTTTATTGTTTTTTCTTTCGAAGTAAAAATATAGAAGACCAAGTAAAATTGCTCCAATAATTATTGAGGAATAAAGAAAAATTTCTTGGCTATAATCTTTTTCTTCTACTGTTGTGACTGCACTACCACTTACTTTATTGCCTTTAACTTCTACAGGATTATTTGTTGGAGAATTACCTTGAATAATCTCTACTGTTCTTAGTAAAACTACTACAGTTCTTTGTGTAGGATCTTCATTTAGTTGATATACCTTCGGTTCTATAACTACATCTGGAATTTTATCTTTATTTGCAAAGACTCTATAGTAATCTTCTGCTTTTATAAATACATCTAAGCCAGGATCAAAAGCATCTCCTAGCATTGTTACATTTATGCCATATTTTGAGATATTATTCACTTGCATAGTGTTTTTTGTTCTTCCCGGATATCTAAAGCTAACTCTTGAAGTTTCATGAAGTCTAACAAGAACAAGATTTTGATTATTTAAGTCTATTAGTTCTCTTGCTCCATATGGTATTTCATAATCTGCTGTTTTTATTTGAGCAAAAGCTATACTAAATGATGAGATTATTACAATGGAAATTAAGAATATAAGTCTTTTTTTCATAAGTATTTGATATTCAGAAGGCTTTAAAAAAGTTATGAATATTGTTTCTATTTATTTTAAGGAGCTTTAATTAGTTGTATTACAGACACATTAGAAAATCTCCAAATTTCCCATGACATGAATATTATGAATACTATTATTGCTAAAATAAGCTTCCAGGAGTTTATAGGTTTTTTAAGTAAAGATATAATGGAAAGAATAAAACCTACTAAAGAGATTAGTGCTAATATTATTGAAATCAGTCCTCTATCGAAGATTGTAAATCCTCTAAGAATAGCTTGAATAAGAAGAATTACAATTGGAACTAAAACTAGAATTAAAGAGAGATTCTCTAAAGATTTAGACATAATTTTAGTATATTTCTCTTGTTTATAAATTTTATTAATGCTCCGTCCGGGATTTGAACCCGGGTCTCAGCCTGTCTCCGGTTTTTGATGAAGCTTTTCTCAAAAGTTACCTCGAAAGGGTTATTCTATTCTTTTTATGAATATCCGAATCCTTGACCGGGCTAGACTAACGGAGCTTAAAGAATTTATGGCAAATTAGGTTTTTTAAATCTATCTAATTAAAAGAAAAATAAGAATGGGCCCGACCGGATTTGAACCGGCGACTTCTGGCTCTCTTAGAGATTTATTAGCTTAACCTTCATATAAGACTTTCACTCAAAGGGAAAACGCTTCCTTGTTGATCAGCGCTCCACCAGGCTAAGCTACGGGCCCAGACTAGGAGAATTAACTTCCAATTATTTATTTAAAGCTTTCTTATTAGTTTTAGCTTTAACACTAAATAAATTATATATTGAAGAAATTGATCCTATTAATAATAGAACTTTTACTATTGATGGTTGTCCTAGAACAAGTAAAAATGAAATTATGACTAGAATAGCTAGAAGAATTTTATTTAATATGTCAAAATTCATGTTTAAACTTTAGTTTTTTTCTAATATTTAAATATTGGTTTTTTGGGTTCTGTAACTTTAACGGTTGATAAGAAAATAAATTATTTTTCTTCAATATCAGATTCTTTTATTTGAGACTCTAGAATCTTAATTAATTGTTCTGCAACTTTTATAGAAGCTTTATCTCTTGGAAGTTTAATATACACATCTCCTGCTTTTGCATCTATCATATTTTTTGATAATGGAATTTTTTTATCTTCTGGAGTATTAGAGTTACTTTCATAATTGCTATAATTACCGTTATTTTCTGCCTCTAAACTTTCATTATAATAAGACATAGCTTCTATATATAAGTTTCTAATTTTGTCAGCATTCTTTCTTGTTTCATCTTCATCCTGAGTTATTTCTGCTAATTGTAATTTAAATTCATCTAAATTGGGCGTTTTGGTCTTTAGTCTTTCATATAATTTAATCCATAAAGGCATATTCTTCATAGCTATGTTTAAGTTTTCTTTACGTTCGTCATCACCTCTTAGAGGTTTTGCTATTTTCTTTCCTATGTTAGTTGCTATGATATCCCTCTTTTCAATAAGACCATATCTTCTTAAATCGGCTATCTTACGTAAGAAAGCACCAGACTTATCAGATTTATGTTTTAGTGCTTCAGCAAAAGTCTTACTACTATTTGCTTTTCCATTAAATTTTATCACCAAAATCTCTATTGCATCCAATAAACTTTTGAAATGAAAGTCCGGATATTCAAATGAACCAATTTTTGCCATAATTCTGTAAGAATAATCTTATATATAAACTTTGCCTTTTTAGCCGTTGCATACTTCATAGGTAAAAAAAGCAGAATAAAACGGTAAGTTTATATATAAGATGGTATTATAAAAAGTAGCCTTAGCTGAGGTTAGGTAGATACAAGAAATAGGGTTTCCATCCTTAAAGAATGTATCTACCAGCGCTTTTATGTTTATCGGTTATCAAAAGTGCCAACCAAAGCCGAAGCTTCGGCTGGGAGATTTAAAATGCGCGAACACCTTAAACCTCAGAATAGGCAATATTCTGAGAATATAAAAAACTATCGATGTATTTTCTGTAAATCAGAAAATATAGTTAAATGGTGTAAAAGAAAAACTAAGAATGAAATTAAACAGAGATATAANTGTAAGAATTGCAGTAAATGTTTTACTATAAACGATGGTTTTTATAGAATGAAGAAATCTAGGCAGTTAATTACTAGTTGTTTAGATTTATATTTTAATGGACTTTCTTTAAGGAAAATTAGATATCATATAAGGCAATTTACTTTAGACGGCGTTTCTCACATGAGTGTTTGGAGATGGATAATTAAATTTAGCAAGATAATTAAAAGCTTTACAGACAGTTTAGAACCAAATTTAAGCAGAATATTTCATGCTGATGAAATATTTGTTAAATGTAATAAAGAACAGCATTATTTTTGGGATATGGTAGATAAAGGAACTAGATTTTTAGTCTCAACCCATTATTCTACTAGAAGAGATAGTAAAAACGCTAAGATTTTATTCTTAAAAGCTAAACATAAGCCTTTACACTTGTTTACAGATTCATTAGCGGGTTATAGAAAGGCATACAGAAAAGTATGGGGTCAGAAAAGAATAAGTCAAGATAAGAAATATTATACTAGACTTAAAGCTAGTATAGATAAAAGAAATAATATAATTGAGAGAATTCAGGGAACTATTAGAGAAAGAATTAAAGTCATTAGAGGTTTTAAAAAAGAATACAGTGCTACATTGACCTTGGAATTATTTTGTATTTGGTATAATTTCATTAGAGTACATCAAGGCATTAAAATGACGCCAGCAGAGAAAGCAGAGATTAGTTTGAATTTAGGAAAGAATAAATGGTTAGATTTGATACTATTGTCAAGTAATTAAAATAGAAAGATTTATATAGTTAATAATGGCAAATACATATATGGAAAGTGAACAGGCAAATTGGTTAAAATTATATGATGAAAGAGAGTCTAGGCTTAGAAAGTTATATGTAGCTAATGAGGATCCTTATGTTAGAGGATTAATACTCTCTGCCCTTGAGAGAATTGTGGCAGTATCAGATCAATTGCCAAGTCAAAGTAATTTATATGGTCTCATTCAAGAATTACAAAACTTAGGAATATCAAAGGGCTATTCAAATGTTGAACCATTACCCGAAGGTAGAGTAAGTAAAAGATTCTATGAAATTTTGCAGAGTTACAGAAAACAAGCACAGTTAACACAATTTGAAGTAGCACAAAAATTAGATGTAAATCCTAGATCAATCACAAGATGGGAAGCTGGTGAAACCAGACCAAGACCGTCACAAGTGAGAAGACTAGCTGAATTATTTAATGTTTCTGTTAAAGAATTTTATGATTAAATAAACGGCAATTATTGTCCATCCACAAAGATAAGCAATTTTTATTTTTATCAACCGTTTATGTTACAGAACCGTTTTTTGCGTTCTACAAAACTAAGGGCATTAGAAATTCTTAAATAGTCTCAGCTCTTTAGGTTATAACATCAAAGTATCTATAATTAAATAATGAATTTTAATATTAGAAGGTTTAAAAAGAAAGATTCTAAAGAAGTTAGTAATTTGATTTTTAAGATATTTGAAGAATTTAATGCAAAGGGCCTGCCTAAAAGAAGTATCCAATTTTTTATGGAAAAATATAGTGAAAAAGAGATTTCAGAAAAATGGATAAAAGATTATGTAATAATTGTGGAAGATAAAAATAAGATTATTGCGATCGGTCGAGCAAAGAAAAACGGTTGGATAACCCATTGTTATGTTGATAAAGATTACATGAATGAAGGGATTGGAAAAGTTGTAATGTATAGGCTGGAAAACTGGCTGAAAAGAACTAGAAACAGAAAAATACTACTAAACTCATCACCATATGCATTGGGGTTCTATAAGAGTTTGGAATATAAACCCAGGGGTAGAAAAAAATCTCATCACGGAATTCAAATGTACCCTATGGAAAAATGGCTTAATTAAATTTATGGGGACGCCAGGATTTGAACCTGGATTAGAAGGTCTGGAGCCAACTGTACTACCGGCTTATATGGATAAATAATTACTCATCTATCCTTTATACTACGCCCCCTTATAAAATGAAATTTCTATTAACTTTTATAAAGCTTTTTATTGAGAATTATTGCTTTCTTTATCTTTCTTTTCTTTTTCTTTTCTACTAGATTCGAATGTAGAAACTAAATCAATTATATATTTTCCATCTTCTAATTTATATACTAGAGGCTTGCCTCTAAATAATTGGACTAGGTCAAGTTCATAATGACCTGGTTTTAAAATTCTTATAGATTCAAAGTCAAGAAATACTGGTTCTGGATCATCAGAATCATGACCAAGAATATCAAAAACATCTTGTTGAATTTGTTCTCTATCATCACTACTAAGATTAATTGTAAAGGATTTAGCTTTTTCAAGATCTTTATCTCTAACAAAAAAGAAAAACTTCCCACCGCAGCTGGAACATCCCTTTAAAAGCTCATTTGAACCATCTGGAAAAAATGTGTTACACTTTACGCATTGGTGTGGCATTTATTTATTTCTTTGCTTGCATCCTCCTAAATTTTTTGCTGTTTCTGGTTAACAATTCTATTTTTGTTGGATCTCTTTTTATATCCTTAATTATTGAAGCAGGACCTATTATTGTAATGCCTTGCCTATATCCAAGTATATTAAGAACTTCTTTTCTTAATCTAGAAAAAAATTGAACTTCTCTTTTCTTTTGAGGATAAACTGTACATATTTCAATGCCTTTAAATGATTTTGAGATTTCTTCCATTGTTGATTCTATTAGTTTTACTTCTTCTGCAGGAGTTAATCTTCCTTCTACTAGAAGAATTTTATCTTCTTTTACCAAAGATAATAATTTCTTGATTTTATCTTGAGAATCAAGATTTTCTATTTCATTTAGAGGAATATATTGTAAAGTTAACATTGTTATCTCACCACCTTAAATAATGTTTTATAAAATTGTTCTATGTTGTCTCCTCTTTCAGCACTAATTCCCATTACTTTATATTGAGGGAAAGCAGATTCAATTTTTTTAATATTGGCTTTTCTTAAATCAACTTTATTAGCTGCAATTAAAACTGGAATTTCTCTTGCTGCCAAATTTCCTATTATTGTGATATTAACTTGAGAATATGGGTTTTTTGTTGAGTCCAGGACTACTACTACAGCATCCATATTATCTAGCCACTTAATTGCTTCAATAACTCCTTTTGTTGCTTCTTTAGCTCTTTCTTTTGCTTCTTTTTGAGATAAATTAAATTTTAGAAAATCTTCATAATCTATCTTAGTTGCTATTCCAGGAGTGTCAATTAATTTAAATGAAAGTTCTTTTCCATTGGATTTTATTAATACACTTTCTTTAAATTGAATCTCTCTTGTTTCATGTGGAATTCTAGAAGCTTGGCCCATTTCTTCTCCAAGCCAGTCTTTACAAATTCTATTTGCTAAAGTAGTTTTACCAGAATTAGGAGGACCATATAAACCCAGTTTAACATGTTTTTTTGCTTTAAATAAGCTATTAAGAAATCTTTTAATACTACCACCAATTTTTTTAAGCATAAAATTTAAAGATATGATAAACTTTTAAAGCTTTCTATTATTATTATTATAATACAAGATAATTACTTAGAATTAGATATTTTAAATCAGAATTTCTTGAAGTATAAGTAGTTACATTATTTAATTACTTTCTTAATTCTTCATAATGTATTAAGTACTATTTTTAACTTTCTGACAAACAATACAAGCTATGCCATTTGTTGAATCTGTTGAATCTAAATTTTCAATACTTGAATATAAACAAGGAATCCATATATTTCCTTCTTTCATATAAAATTCTAGTTTTGAGATTTTAAATTTCTTTAATACTTTGTTTAGCATTTCCTTATTATAAACCCTTTGTAGTTTATTTTCTGAATATTTACCAAATGGAACTGTTAGAATAAACATGCCTTCTTCTTTAAGAATATCATAAATCACATCAAAAGCTTCGGATTGGCTACAATTATCTTCTCCATAATACCCTAATCCCATATGTTCTATAGTGGACATACTAATAACAATATCATAAGTGGAATTTTTTACATCTTTTAGTTTGCATAGATTTATTTTTTCAAATCTAAATTTAGGATGCTTAAAGTTATATTGATTTATGTCTATGCCAAATACGTTATATCCATAACTGCATAGCATAACAGGTAAAATGCTTTCATCACATCCTACATCCAAAATCATTTTATTTTTATCAAGTGGTAAATTTTTGATAATAAATGGTATTTCAACCATTCTTTCAGCAGTCATATTATATGGGTAATTTTTTAATCTGAAATATATTTTAGTTCTTAATTTCATAAATTCTCAACCTCTATAAAATTTAATTTTATCAGTTAGTGATTTACTATATTTTTAATTGAATACCTTATACTATAAATTGATTTATATTGAAAATATTTATAATGCTTTCCTAGAAAATCTTTGAAAGTTATATTCTATTTTGTAGTATATAAATCAATTTGAAGCAGTTAGAAAGACTTATAAAATAAGCTTTTTTAAAAAAAGTAATGTTAGATTCTAAGGTTTTATTTCCATATAAAAGTTTGAGGGAGGGACAAGACTCTTTTATTGATGAAGTTCTAAATGCAATAAAAACTAAAACAAATTTAATGGTTCATGCCCCAACTGGAATTGGGAAAACTGTTGCTGTTTTAGCTCCTGCATTAAGATATGCTATTGATAATAACTTAACAATTTTTTTCTTAACAAGTAGACATACACAACATAAAATTGTAATTGAAACATTGAAAGAAATTAAAAAAATACATAATGAAAAATTCTTAGTTGCAGATTTTATTGGAAAGAAGAATATGTGTAGTGTGGAAGGAATTACTGATTTTAGCACAAGAGATTTTTATGATTATTGCAATGATGTTGTTGAAAAAAATTTATGCAATTTTTTTGATAATAGCAAAAGTAAAAAATTAAAGTATGAAAGAGAAAGTTTAATTGATGAAATATCCAAGATAAATCCTTTGCATGTTGAAGAAATAGTTAATTTAAGTAAAAATAGGAGTTTTTGTGGATTTGAAATTAGTTGCGATATAGCAAAGAATGCTAATGTTATTATTGCTGATTACTTTCATGTTTTAAATGAAGGTATAAGAGATGCATTATTTTCTAAGATAAACAAAACACTTGAAAAATCTATTATAATATTTGACGAAAGTCATAATTTGCCTGATAGATGCAGAGATTTAATGACAGAAAATTTATCAAGTAATACAATTGATTATGCTTTAAGAGAAGCAGAGAAATTTGATTTTCTTGAACATGTTGAATTTATTGAATTGTTAAATAATATCTATGCTGAAATTGCTAAAGAAAAGCTATTATTGGATGAAGATGAAGTTATAGTTACTAAAGACGATATTATATCAAGAATATCAAAGAAAATAGACTATTTTAAACTAATTAATGATTTAGAGCATCTAAGTGAGCAAGTGAGAGAAAAACAAAGAAGATCTTTTATTGGAAGTTTAGCTAATTTTTTAAAAGCATGGATAAATCAAGACGAAGGATTTATTAGAATAATGAAAAGAGGATATTTTGTAAATAAAAAACCATATACCTTAGTTAGTTATAGGTGCTTAGATCCTAGTATTGTAATTGATCCAATCTTAAAGAAGGCACATTCTAGTATTTTCATGTCTGGAACTTTAAGACCAACTAGCATGTATAAAGATTTGTTGGGGATTAGTAATACAACTGTTAAGGAATATAAAAATCCATTTCCCGAGAGTAATAGGTTAAATATTATTGTTAATAGTGTTACCACTAAATTTACTAAAAGATCGGAGTTAATGTACCAAAAAATAGCTGATAAATGTAGCAAAATCATGGATAGTGTTCCAGGAAATTCTATTATTTTTTTCCCTAGTTATGATTTATTGAATAAAGTTAGTTATTTCATTAGATCAAATAAGAAGATATATTATGAAAAACCAAATGCAACTAATGAAGAAAAGATGGATTTACTTAATGAGTTTAAATTATCTTTTTTGGTAGGGGCTTCTTTAATGGCAGTAAGCTCTGGAAGTTATGGGGAAGGTATTGATTTGCCTGGAAATTTATTAAAATGTGTTGTTGTTGTTGGATTACCATTAGCTAAGCCAGATTTAGAGACTAAACAATTAGTTAATTATTATGATAAGAAATTTGGGAAAGGTATGGAGTATGGTTATTTATTTCCTGCATTAATAAGATGTATACAAAATGCAGGAAGATGTATAAGAAGTGAAAATGATAAAGGTGTAGTTGTATTCTTGGAAGAAAGATTTGCATTGCCTTATTATAAAAATTTAATGCCAGAAACTTTTAATTATGTAATAACTAATAATCCTGAATTGGAAATTGATAATTTCTTTAAAAAAAATTAAATATCTACAATTACAAATGATTTATAACCATCTTTTGTTTTTTCTATACTAAACTGATGTAGTGTAATTGCTTTAGCATCACTATGAAGTTCATGTTTTTTTTGGATTTATTTTTTCACCGTAAAGTGTTGCTTCAAGATTGAATCTATTTTCTGATTTATTTATTTCAATTTTACAAGAATTAAATATCATGAAATCTTGATCTTTGTGAAAAAGAATTTCTGAGAGAAAATCATAGAGTAATTTTTCAATATTTTCGTTAGAAAGTTTAATTGTTTTTTTAAGAGATTTTCCTATTTTTTTGGTACTTGCCAGAATTTCAAATAATGCTTCTGCCGAACTATTAAATAATTCATTTAAGTCTTTCCCAGAAGCTTCAAAAGCAATATCTGCTGTTGCAAAATCTTCAATGAATTTATGAGTCATTCTTTAAGTTAAAATCTAGTTCTTCATCTTGAACATATTTAAGATTTAATTTCATTGCAATATAAGCTTTTTGTAGTTCTGTTCCTAAATAACATGCGTGATCTATTCTTAAAATTAGTTTTAATCTGTCTATTGTATAGTAAATTGGAAGTGGATGATCTCCTTTAATTACTTTAATCATTTTATTTTCTGTATTACAAAAAGCAACTTCTAATTTTTGATTATTATAGTCAATTCTTATTAAGAAATAGCCATTTGGATCCATAACCCAAGGACCTCTAGTTGCTTCTACTTCTTCTGGTTTATTAACATCTATGTCATAATAAGTGCCTTCAATTTTCTTTGAATCTTTATTATCTTCCATTTTTAACCTTTAACAACACCTAAGGGAATCAATCTAACTACTAAATTACCGATGCCAACTTCATGACTGACTTTAACAACTTCATCTACATCTTTATAAGCTAATGGCGCTTCTTCAGCAATTCCTTTCCAAGAAGCTCCTTTAATGTAAATATGTCTTTTTTCTAATTCATTTTTAATTTCTTCCCCCCTATAATTTCTAATAGCTGCATGTCTTGACATCATTCTTCCCGCACCATGTGCTGTTGAGCCAAAAGTATTTTCTATTGCTTTATTGGTTCCAACTAAAACATAACTTGCGGTTCCCATAGATCCAGGTATTAATACAGGTTGTCCAGTTTTCTTATAATTTTCAGGAATTTCTTCTTTGGCTGGACCAAATGCTCTGGTTGCGCCTTTTCTATGGACATAAACTTTTTTTAATTTTCCATCAATTTTGTATTCTTCTAATTTTATTATATTATGTGCTACATCATAGACTGTATTTAGTTCGACATTTTTTAAGACTTTTTTAAAAATTCTCCTAACATTATCCGCAATAATGTGCCTATTACACCAAGCGAAGTTAGCGGCAGCATTCATTGCTTTGAAATAATCTGTTGCTACTTTACTATTTACAGGTGCATAAGCTAAATCTTTATCAGGCAGACTTTTCATAATATCTGGATACTTATCTTCTATTAATCTTAAATAATCTGAGCAAACTTGATGACCTAGCCCTCTGCTTCCGCAGTGTATCATGACGCAAATTTGACCTTCATTATCAATTCCAAAACTTTTAGCTGTTTCTTTATTATATATTTTATCTACAATTTGTATTTCTACAAAATGATTTCCTGCTCCTAGAGTGCCTAATTGGTTTTTTCCTCTTTCTTTTGCTTTATTGCTCACCTTACTTGGGTCAGCATTCTTAAGATTTCCATATTCTTCGCAATGTTTTATATCATCCTCGTTTCCATATCCCTTTTTTACTGCCCAATTTGCACCTTCTTTTAGTACATTATCTAATTCATTATTAGTTAGTCTTATTTCACTATGTCTTCCTACTCCGCTAGGAACTGCTTGGAAAATAAGGTCTAAAAGTTGTTTTATTTTTGGTTCGACTTCTTTAGTTGATAAATTTGTAGATAGAAGTCTGACACCGCAATTTATGTCAAAACCTGTCGCTCCGGGACTAATAACCCCAGTTTCAGAGTCAAAAGCAATAACAGCCCCAACGCTTACTCCATAGCCTAAGTGTGCGTCAGGCATCATTATACTATATTTTTGAATTCCTGGCATTGTGGCAGCATTTATTCCTTGTTGTATGCAGTCATCTTCTTCTATTTTTTTAAGTAATTTTTCAGAAGCAAATATTCTTAATGGTACTTTCATAGGACCTTCTTTATCAATTTGGTACACATTTTTTTCAATTTTCTTAATTTTATATTTCTTTTCAGCTTGCATGTTTATTTTTTTATTGATTAAACTTTATATATCTTTCCTTATTTGTCCACTGGACAAGTACTCTAGGAAGATTTTTAAAATTTTATGTTTATAAATTTTTATGTTAAGATTTGACAAAAATCTTTCTGCCATTCATGCTTATTTATGTGCTGATGGATATGTAATAAAAAATCCTGTAAGTCAAAAGAAAAAATATTATATGATTGGATTTAGAAATACAAATAGTGTTCTTCTTAAAGATTTTCAAAAAAAGTTTTTCCATTATTTTGGCTTAAAACCTTATGTTACGAATGACGGAAGATGTAGAATATCAAATAAACTAATTTATCACAAATTAACAAAGAATTTTTCCTATTATTCTAAGAACTGGGAGCTTCCGAAATTGACAAAAAGCTGCCTTAGACTATGGCTTAGAGCATATTTTGACAGTGATGGTTGGGTAATGGTTAGAAAAGGACGAGATAGGCACATTGGTTTGGATTCAATTAATTTGGAAGGTTTAACTCAAATTAGAAAGTCTCTAAAAATCTTAGGCATAGAATCAAGAATTAAGCATAATAATTATAGAAGCATCCACCGATTATATATTTATGGTAATGTCAATTTATTGAGATATAAGAAATTAATAGGATTTTTACATCCTAAGAAAGCAGAATTGTTACAAGAAGCTATCGAATCTTATATAGACTATAAGTGGAAAACTCCCCATGGTGAAAAAGAAATGAATTTCTTTTTTATGAATATTTTAAAACAAAAAATTACTAATGATACTAAAAGAGTAAAAGTCTGTTCTAAGTATAAAAAGAATTTAGGAATTATGAAGGAGTGGTTAAGGACAAATTTGAGTATTCACTCTATATTATCTAAAGAAAGATTTAATGGGAATAATATTTCTTATTATGAGCTTTCTATAAATAAAAAACAGGACATTAAATCTATATCTAAATTGTTTAAAAATACTAAATTGGCAACTAATTTTTGCAGATATTAAACGTCTAAAACAACTTGGACTATTACATTTCCACTTTCTTCTTTAATAAACATTTCACTATAAGTTATTGCTTTAACATGGCCATGAGTATCATAATTCTGTGCTTGATCTCCAAATATAATAGTTTTTAATTTATATTCTTCGTTTTTAGTAATTTTTAGGTTTTCAATTTTAGCAGGAATAAATCCTTTAGTGTCCAATAAAAACAGAAGTTCTTCAATGAAATCGTATAATAATGATTCCTTACTTTTGGACCTCAGTTTAATAATCTCTTTTTGCAAAGGTTTAATCTTTTTAACATTTGTCATTGTGCTGAAAGTTGCTAATACTGCATTGGAAAAAGCTTCTTCAATAGTTTTTCCAAATGCTTGAAATTTAACTTCGGCAGTATGTTCTAAAAATTTGTATTTCATGTTAGAATTATGTTTAATTGTAATATTTAACAGTTTTGGCTAGTCTTAGTGGTCTTTCTGTTAGAGTTTTGAACATAGGCTAGAATTATTTGGCATAATTTATAAATGTTTCTTTTAGAACTTAGTTAATTATTCATCCATTCATTAAGAGATGCTCTAGGTACTCCATCTTCATTATAAAGACCCATACTATTAAATGGCTCTATTGTATTTTGATCAAACATAAAGCTATAAATAACAAATTCTTTATTAATATCTTTAGTAAGTTCAAAAAATGTCTTTATAAATTCTGCTTGTTCAGATTCACTAGATTCCCAACCTACTGGACTTTGAGATGTGTGCCAACCAATTTCTGTAAAAGCAATAGGTTTATTTACATAATTTTTAATTTCAGTGTAGTAATTAGAAGGAATCTCTGATGGTGTTTTATAGATTAAATTAGGATAAGATGTAAAGGCAATTAGATCTGACTTTGAGAATTTATCTAATAACTGCCATTGTGCTTTATTAGGATCATTAGAACCTCCAAATAAGCCTCCATTTAATCCTTTCATTTTTTCTAGCTGAAACATAGTAAAGACTTTTGTGTCTGGAGATACTTTTTTAACTTCATCATAAACTTCATTATAGAATGAGGCAAAATTATCAAAATCTTTAGGGGATTTTTCATATAAAATATTAATTTCAATGCCAAATCCAAGGTACTTTGGTTTAAATTTTTCTGCAAAATTTATCGCACTAGTTTTATAGCTTTGTTTTGTTATATCATCAAGATTTCTTACTAGTTTGCCAGTTGATTGTGTAAAAAATTGAGCTTCTATAATTGGAATATAATCATATTGTGATGCTAAGGAAGCCACAACAGTTGGACCACCATTTTTGGTATTAGAAAGTTCATTCCAATCTCCTGCCCAACTTACAATATTTCCTAATTCTTGAGCTTTTTTAAAGAAATCAGTAAAGTCACTTCCTTGAAAGCTTTTTGGTGTTAAGGTGATTCCTTTTAAGTATGATTCTTGAGTTAAATCACTAGTTTTAGAATCGTCTGGAGTTTTGTCGGCTGATTTTTCACAGCCAGAAATAATAAGAATTAAGATTATTAGAATTATGTATTTTTTAAACATGTTCACTTTGATTAAATACTCTATTTAAATCTTTCTCCAAACATATAGACTTACTAATTTAGGATCATAATGTGTTAAATTTGATGCAACAATGAATGATTTTGCATATACTGTTTTATTATTTGGAAGTAAAGCAAAAGGTGGGGCTGGACAAGGAGCTTTACAAATAGTTATATTATACTCTAAATTACTTGGAATAAATGAAGAAAAGTCAAGGCATTTTTTATCTTCAATAAATATACATGCTCTTTTTGTTTCGTTATTGTATATTTCTGTTACTGCAGCACTTTGAAATAATGCAATGTCTTTTGGAACAGAAGTTTCTTTTGGTCTTTCTTTAAAAACATAAGTTATTACTAAAAGAACTAGTATAATAGCTGCTATTGCCTCAAATGTTTTAATAAATGCTTTTTTGTTTACCATGTTCTTATATTTATTATAATTGGTATTGTTGTGCCATCTTTCTTTATTAAGATATCACTCCATTGTAATACAAATATATGTTTTTCTGTTTCTGTGGGAATAATTTTTGAATAAGAATAAATGATATTATTTGGACTTTTACCTTCATATACTATAATTATAAAGTCTTTATCTTCTGGGAAATTAAATTTTTGTTTTAGCTGCTGATAATCATCATTTGTGTTATTTAATTTTTCTTCTCCAATGCCAAATATTATTTCTTTTGTTCCAAATCTAAAGTAAAAATTATTTTCACTTATTATTCTTGGTGTTTGGGTTTCTGATGGCAAAGAAAAATCTGCTGAAAAGTTAAAGTCTTCTGAATAAGATAAGAAAAATACATCTGGATCATCTAAAGGGGAGTTAAGTATTATGTTTCTTGTTTTTAATGTTAAATTTAAAGTATTTAAGTCATGTCTTGTAATGTTGAAAATTACAGGAGCATAATATTTATCTAGGATATTTGTTTTATTTTCAGTCCAATTAAATGGGAATCCTTTTAATTCTACTATAACATCTTCATTATTAGGGTCCCATGGGTCGATTGGATTTTCAGTATGGTAATTTATAAATAACGGATATTTACTTATATTCATAGAAATCTTATTATTTAATCCTGAGCTTATTATTTGTAGAAGATATTCTCCACTAATATCTTCTTTTATTCCAGGTCTTAATGTTACAAAAATAAAAAGTAGATATAAAATAAATATGCCTGCACTTATTGCAACATCAATATAAGAGACACCTTTTTTCATTTAAATACCTCTTATAGTAGTAATAATAAGATAACTAACTATCATTACAATTACAGAATGTTTGAGACCTCTTTTTAACTCTCCTTCAGCAAATTTCCCTATCATAATCCCTGCAAAAAATGCTTGTATTAATATTAAATATAAAAATATACTGTCAAAGTTTAGACTTTCATTTTGTGGAGGTTCTTGGCCTTCTACATAAGCTTCAAAACCACCGCTTACTCCTATTGCTATTGTTCCACTGATGTCCCCTAATTGTGGCATTAGATATAATTGAAGAACTAACATAATAACAATAAATACAAAGAAAATAAAGTAACCTTGAACCATTTGAGAATATGTATTTGATTTTCTTTCATCTTTGATTTTTTTAATTTGTAGTATAGATGCAGTAACTGCTGAAAGAACTTCACTTATGTTACCACCACTTCTTTCAGCTTCCATAACTATTGATATTGATCTTATGATTACTCTATTATTTGTGTCTCTTGCAAAAGTTTGGAGGGCTTCTCTTAGTGGCATACCCCATTCTATTTGATAAGCTAATTTTTTAACATAAGGAGAAAGATCACCATAATCAGCTGTACTTACATGGATAATTGCTTTTGGTATTGGAACTCCAGATTTTATTGTTTCTACTAATGCTCTTACAAATTCTAAGAATTTAAATTCAATTTCTGCTTGTCTTTTATTTTCTTTTAGAATATCTAACCAAAACGGAGATATAATTATAAATAAACCAATCCCAAATAAAGGTTGGAACCATCTAGTTCCTTTAAATATTATAAAATCTAATATTATTATAAATAAACCTATTAAAATGCTAACTATATATTTGGTTTTAAATTCAAGTTTCATATTTCTGGTTGAGTAACATTAATTAAAAGTATAAAGACTATGTTAATTACGGGAATGCCTATAAAAGTACCGACGCTAGCAATTGTAGTTATTGAAATTCCGCCAATTGATGGAGATATTTTATCTAATATTGCTAATGTAACTAAAAATAATAAAGGGGCCGCAACTAAAATTCCTGTATAAATATCTGAGTAAGTGTTTAAGACATCTAATCTCTTTTTTTGATCTCCTTTATATTGATTTAATGCATCTTCTGCTTTGTCTTGAAGATATTTTTTTAATTCACCACCTGTTTCTATTGTAGCTACCATTCCATTTAAAAGTTCTTTTAATTCATATGATGGAGAATCTGCTGCAACACTTCTTAGAGATGTTGATAGACTATAACCAAAAAGATTAATATAATTAAGAATTTTTTTAAATTCAGATTCTAAGTATTTATATTCTCCAGATTCTAGTAAAAGCTTAAAAATTTTAACAGGATGAACACCAGATCCTGAAATTGCTGCCATATGGACTGTTGCAAAGACTAAATCACTTTTTATTTTTCTTCTTCTAGAACTAATTACACTTAATGGATATGCATATACAATAAATGCAGTTGAAATCATACCTAAAAATCCTAGAATTATAGCTTTAGATAAGCTTAATGTAATTAAAAAAAAAATTAATGTTAAAATAGGAAGGGAAATTATAGTTGTGAAAATTAAAATACTTAAGTAAGTTGATGATATTAATTTTATATCAGCTCCCCTAACAGAATTAAATAGTGGTTTAAAGACTTCTGGGTATTTATTAATTAAATAATATGCTAGTTTATCAGCAAATTGATTAGATATTCTTGCATAATTATTTGAGGAATATACTGAATAATCAGCGCTTATTTTTTTCTCTCCTCTGGTTTTTTTCTTTTGGAATTCTAGGAATCTTGCAATATCCTCTTTTGAAATATCAGACGGTAGTTTTTGAGATGATTTTGAAGATTTTTTAGTAGTAAACTGATTTTGAAACTCTTTTGTTTTTATTTCTATTTCGTTGAATAATTTATTATTAAGTATTTTAATTTCATTTAAAGTTTCTAATTTGTATTTTTTATAATTTGAGATAAATGAGTTTAGATTATTATTTTTTAAGTAATTATTTAATACAATATTATAATTTTTTTCGTCTATTTCTTTATTTCTAAGCTTATTCTTAAGAATTTCAACATTGTTTAAGATAGTTTTGAAGTTATTTTCTCCTCTTTCTAAATCTGTATTAAGATTAAGTATATTTCTTGAAATTTCAAGTATGTTAAGAGGCATTATATTGAAGCTCCTCATCTAATAGTTTTTGAATATTAATTTGAATTTTAAGGATGTAGGTACTTAACTCATTTATTTTTACTTTTAAAGAAGATATTTGCTCTTCAATTACTTTTTTTGTTTTTTTATCTTTAGTAGTTTCAAGATTTTTTTCTAATGAATCTATTTCTATGGTGTAAGAATTGAATTTTATAACAGCCTCATTAAGGATTTCTGAATTTTGTTTTATTGTATCTATTGACATATTTATTTAACATTAAATCTTTTGAGTATAGCCATAGGATCTTTATAGTATTCATTTATTATATTTCTAAATTCTAAATAATCAAAAATTCCATATTTATATAGATTAATTAAGAGTTTAGTTCTTATTTCTAATTCTTTAAATAGTTCTTCTTGACTAATTCCTTGATGAAGATTGAATTTGTTAAATACATAACTTTGATTGTTAAATGAAAACTTATCTGTTATAGGATTCCAAGTAAATGGTATATGGAATTGGGCACCTTGGCCTTCTTTAACACTAATTATTTCATCAATCTCAGTTACTCTTCTTACTTCTACACCTTTAATCTTTGTTTGAGTCATTACTACAACAACATCTAAAATTTCTACTAAAGAAGGACTTAGATTTATTGGAGGAGTTTCTAGTCTTCTCAGCATAGTATCTACTGAATTAGCGTGCATTGTTCCAAAACTTGGGTGCCCACTAGCCATGCCCTGAAACAAAACATACGCTTCTTTTCCTCTAACTTCTCCTACAATAACATAATCAGGACGTTGCCTAAAGCTTTCTTTAAGTAAATCAAATAAACTTACATCTCCATATTTTTGGCCCACTAGATTTGTTAAACCTACTCCCTCTCTTGCAACAGAAGGAAGCCAATTACTATGCTGTAAATTTAACTCTCTCGTGTCTTCTATAGAAACTACTCTTGCTTGAGGGGGTATAAAATAAGCTAAACCATTAAGTAAAGTAGTTTTTCCAGATGCTGTTCCTCCTATTATCATAATATTTGCTTCATATTCTATTAACATCCATAAATAAGCTAGCATACCTGGAGAAATTGTGTTCATTTGCATTAATTTTGATGGTGGCCATGGCTTCTGGGAGAATTTTCTGATTGTAAAACTAGGTCCTCTAGAAGTTATATCCTCTGTAAAAGTAGCGTTTACACGACTTCCGTCGGGTAAAGCTCCATCTAATAATGGGGTTGCATAAGAAATATAATGGCCACATTTTTGTGCTAATCTTTCTACAAATGTTGCTAATTTATCAGAATTATCATAAACAATATTAGTTCTTAAATTTCTATATTTTCTATGAATAATATAAATTGGAAAGTTAACTCCATTGCATTCAATATCTTCAATAAAATAATCACATAAGAATGGCTCTATTTTTCCAAGACCAACAAAGTCTCTATAGATATAGTACATTACTTTTTGATAATTATCGTTTGTAATTTGAATTTTTAATTCTTTTATTAGAACTCTTAGATTTTTTTCTAAGTATTTTATTACTGTGTCTCCATCTTTTACTGCTAAAAAACTTATGTTAATTAGTTCTTTTATTCCATCTTCTAATATGTCAAGAATTCTACGCTCTTCTGGATTTAAACCAGGTTCTTCTATAAAGTAAACTAGTTCTTTATTTTGATAATCCCAAAATATATGGGCAAAAGCATAAGGTGGGATTAAAGGATATTTAATATTTAATTTTGATATTTCTACTTCTGGGAATTGTGGAATTTGGGGTTTTAAATCTATCTTAAAGTCTTCTAGCTCATTCTCTTTAGAAATAACAACCTCATTTTTTGGCATTTTTATAGATATGAATTATTGGGCTTTGCTTATATATTTTTCGGTATTTATTTTAATAAACATCAATTAAGATTTTATTATTTCCTGTGTTTGAAATAATTAAATTAGTTTTTCCTGAAATAAAATTTGTGGCTGCTGTGGATGTTATATCTAAAATACTAGTGTAATTTAATGTATAAGTTGTTAGGAAGTCTTTTGTAGATGCTCCTTGAGTTGTGTTTATTATTAAGCTGCCTTCTTTTACTGCTAAATTAAGTTGAGATAATTGAACTTTACTTGAGAACTGCCAGCTTATTGTATCTTGGGCTTGATCTATTGAAAAAGTTCCTTTTGTGATTTCTAATTTAATTGGTCTTCTTGAGCCAGGGCCTTCACTATAAACTATTCTTATATTTCTATCTAGGTCAAACATTAGTTCTTTTGTGTTTAAAGCTATATTTTTATCTCTAATTTTATTAACTACTGGAATTGCAACAGAAAGAACTATTACTAGGATTATAATACCTAGAGCCATATATAATACTGCTGAAATCCATATGTCTCCTTTTTGTTTCATGATATTAAATTAAAAGAAAGAAATTAAATTAGGTTACTACTGTATCAAGTTTCTTAGATACTTCATTTCTACACACTACTTCACATTGATCTCCCTTGTCAGTAGTATGTGTTAATTTAGGTATTATTGAAATTGGACAATTTTCATTTCCGTTAGTTCCACAGGTATTTAAGCTAGCTATTGCAATTGATGGACTAACATCTGTGGTACCAGTTGTATCAGTACCATATGCAGGTAAATTAATAGTAACACCATCGATGGCTATAACTTCTCCATTTGCCTTTCGAATTCTAACAATTACATTTTCAAGTTTAAGGGCCCCATTATTTACAAGGGAAAATGTAAGACTTCCTACCCCCGATGTTCCTGCGTTTTCATCATAATCCGCTTTCGTTATTGCAAAATCTACATCACTAGTACATTCTAAAGTTGCTGCATTTTCACATGTTTGAGTTTTTATTTGAGTATTAAATAAATCAGAACCCCATCTTATAACTACAGCAGCTAAAACAATTGTAAAACCAATAAGAAGAACAGTAGCGATTAAAGGACTAATACCTTTTTTATTTACCACCTATAGCACCTCCTTTTAATATTAAGTATATTTAAAAAGGTAATATTTAAAGCTTTCTGTACTAAAAAACGAAATAATATTAGGACTCTACAATACTAAAAAGTCCTTGTGGCTTTATAATTGCATATAGTTTCACAGGTTTCTGATTCAAAGTCAGTGCTTATAATTGGAGAAATTTCGATTGAACTATAAATAGGAGGATTGATAGGCGGATTATTTAAATCTAAAACTAGGTAATTTAAAGTAAAATTTATAGGATAAAAAGGAGGAAGTGGAACTGAAAAGTTAATTAATGATGAATATATTGTTGAGTTTGAAAGAAATGATGTTACTCTAACTGATTTTACTGCATAATTTCCATTATTTTCCATTAGAACATAAATTGCCCCAGTAGCATTTACAGATGCATCAAGTATTCCTATTGAAGATCCTACACATAATCTTTCAAGTTCTAATTTACATGTTGATTTAGAATTATCTTCTTTAAATAAATCAGAAGTCCAAGTAAATAATATAGATGCTAATACTATTGTTGCTCCTAAAAGTATTACAGTAGCAATTAAAGAAGAAATGCCTTTACTCATGTTAACAGCCAGTTAGTGGAGCTAAGGCAATTTTATTAGTACAAGTTGTTATTGTTCCTTCAGATGAGACTACAGGAAGAACTTCAATTCTTTGAGGAGTTCCAATTGTACTTGGGTCATATTGAACACTTGTTTGAGTTGACTGAGTCTCTGGTAAATTTTTTCCAACTATTATCATTTGGCTTCCACTTGTTCCATAAACTCTTACTCTAAAGTCGGCAATATTTACTTTTCCTTCATTTCTTAGACTTATTAATATATTATTAGGAGCAGCAGGGCTACAAGAAGCAGATTCAATTTTAAATTCTATATTTAAGACACATTCTCCTTCTGCTATAGCTTTTTTTCCTATTTTATCTGCTTTAATTTGAAGATAATTAGCATACCAGAACCATACAATTAAGGCAATTGCAATAACTAAAGCAACTAAAAGAATAGTAGCTATTAAAGGACTAATACCTTTTTTATTTAGCAATTATTTTCACCTCAGTTACACCAATGATTTATTGTATGATACACCAATGATTTAGGATATTTATATCTTTTGTGGTTACTCTACTACTTGAACATGGGATTTCTTGGTTGTTTATATTAACAAATGGAGTGATTTCTATTTGTTTTACAAAGCCAGTATGA
>C687J35174_10001897_pt1 | contig 30027 bp, 34 predicted proteins | sample RifCSPhighO2_01_FD_35174 | JGI IMG/M metagenome (IMG submission 35174) | reverse complement strand
CTTAATTGTAATTTTTTATTAAAATGATATAATAATAAACACTATGCATATAAAAGAATTGGAAAAATTATTTAAGACATTAGGAAATAAAAGGCGGTTGCGAATTATTAAATTACTTTTAAATGATGGGGAAATAACAGTTTCAGATGTCGCTTCCATTATAAAACTTTCTTTAAAAGCTACCTCTAAACATTTATTAAATTTATTTAATGCTGAAATAGTAGAAAAAGAACAGCGCAGTAAAAATGTGTATTATAAAATTCCAAAACACCTTAATCAGCCAATTAAAGATTTAATTAGTCATATCCATCATTCGCACGAATGATTCCTATAACTTTTTATGCTGTTTAAATTTCCAAAAGACGACAAAAATTTTTCCTGGACGAACCATGTTAAAAATAAAATGCTCCAATACCGGCTTTCGGAACAGAAAATTAAAACGGTCTTGAAAAATCCAGCCCGCAAAGAAGAGGGGATTGCGCCGAAAACCACCGCGGTAATGAAACGGAATGACACGCAGAAACGGAAAGAGGAAATTTGGGTCATGTTCCGGCATGCGAATAGCGCGCCTCCGTCCCGCAATGCGGGACTCGGCAATGCGAAAGCGCCCATGCGAATAAAGATTATCTCTGCCTGGCGGTACCCGGGAACCAGTCCAAAAGACAAAGCCATACCGATACCGGAAGACATTTTGGAGGAATTGACAGGAATTTTATAATGTGCTATACTTTTAACCATAGTACCTTGAAGCTATAGCGTCCGGCTCCCAAATTCCTCCAGGCCAACAGCGGCAAGAAAAAAATGAAAAAAGAATGAAGCACAGTAAGGTTAGTAACATAAAACCGCAAATGGCTGCGGTTGGCCACCCATATAAGCCCTCACTCGCAAGAGGAGGTATGGGATAAGTAAGGAGGTAAGTCATGGGAGCTCCGGGTAAGGCGTCCTTCTGTAAAAAGGGGCATCTCTATCACTGGGTAGACAAAGGTCTCTACTATGATGGCGATGAGTTAGGCGGCGAAGTTGAGTGCTGCCCGTGCGGAGAAAAGACAGTCAAGTCGGTATGCCACTATGGCGACCCTAATGACTGTCTTAATCCAAAAGATTACGGTCTCCTGCGCGGAGACCAAGTAATCGAACGGGTTAGCATTGACACCATCCGGATTAAAATTCCGGACGCAGTCAATGCCAACGGCGAAGGCATAGAAGCATATCATGACGTTAAGTTTGACGTCTGAGATGTTTCGCGGCTCTTTGCCACTCCGCCTACAGAAGAAGCGCCAGTGTCCAGCTAAAGAGAAATTTGGCTGGAAAGTCCCCGATAATACATCGGGGACTTTGTATTTTTTTGAATAAAAAACCAGGAAGTAGAAAAGCGACTATAAATATAAAAACTCTCCAATTTTCATTGGAGAGCAGTCGCTTTTTCACTTCCTGGAAAACCGCTCATTTGGGGAGCGGTTTTTTTTAAAGTTCAATTTCTAATCCTTCATAAGCGGCAATCACCTTTGTATTGCCGCCAAGCGCGTGAACTAAATTTTGGGTATTCTGTTCCATTTGATAAATTTGCTCATCAGTTGATGCGGGGTCATGATGAAAAAGCGTCATCTTTTTAACTCCGGCTTGCAGAGCTATTTGCGCCACTGCTTCAGGGTAAGAATGTCCCCAGCCATGTCGAGGAACTCCGCCCACCTTACCCTCATAAATATTCTTAGTATATTGGCAATCAATAACTAATACATCAGCGCCTTTTGCAAGGTCAAGCAATTTCGGGTCAGGGTACAGCGGGTCGTATGGCTCATTATCAGTTGCGTAAACAAATACTTTGCCGCTATGCTCAATCCGATAGCCATAAGTTTCCTGCGGATGATTTAATTTTCGAGTTTTAACTACTGCTTCTCCGATTTTGAAACTCATTTGATCATGAACCGTATTCATCTGCAATTTAGCGGTTTGGTCCTCAATTTCTTTGAAAGAAACCGGAAAAAGAGGAGGGTCCATTTGTCCTTGAAGACAAGATTCCACGCCACTCTGCCAATTTGTTCCGCCGTAAAAAGTAAAATCATTCTTAAAACCGGACTCCTTGTTCAGGTATAACTCTCCAAAAAAAGGCAGGCCTTGAATATGGTCCCAGTGAAGATGGGATAAAAGAACCGTAAGCCGAAGAATTTTAGTTTTAAAAACTTCGCCAAAAAGCGCATTTCCAAGCAATCTAAACCCAGTTCCCATATCGCAAGCGATTCTCTCGTTGCCGGCAATAATTTCTACGCAGGAAGTATTGCCTCCATAAGTTGATATCTCATGAAATTGGTAATTATGCATAGGATTTCCCGGATTTATTTTGATATGAAATTGATAAAAAAAAAGCGCTTTTCTAATTTTTTCTTCAACTTGCGCCCCAGTTAATGGCGCCGGAACGCTTCCCCGCACTCCCCAGAACTTTATTTTCACACATGCCCCCTTGTTCAATTATCAGACAACTGTTTATATATTACTTTAAAATTTAAAGGAAGTCAAATAAATACTCTTGTAAAAAAATACAGTTTGATTTAAGATTAGAATTATGAAATTCAAAAAACCACAATATGAACATTACCCAACTAAAGCAGTTGAGGGGGCTATGGCAGAAAAAAAGGCCACCAAAGAAAAAGCTGCGGCAGAAAAGGCGGAGACCAATCGTATCCTACATCTTTATCTTCGAGCAACAGAAGGGGAGCCGGCTAAAAAGCGATTAGCAAAATTATTGGAAAAAAGATTCTCAAATCCAAAAGACCTTGAAGCGGCGCTGGAAGGCGCCAGAAAAGAAAACGAAATAGAAGAATAAAAAAACCGCTCATTCGGAGAGCGGTTTGAATAAACCACATTTCATGCCAAGTAATGTCAAAATCATCTTTCCTCGTTTTGACACTCTCCATACTGCTAAAAACTTGCCTTTTGCGGGTACGACATGCGCGATAATCCAAAATTCTTTGCTTAAAAATTCTAAATTCGAATCTAATTGAACTGGGTCAAAAATGAATAATTTTTGAATTTGGCTGAAGCGCATCGGTTTTCGCTGTAAGGCCGTAAGAATATAAAGACAATTCTCGTTTCCAAGCATTTTTTTAATTTTTTTTGCTTCTTCAAGAACTGAGCGTCCATTTTTAAGTAATTTTCGAAGCCTTTGTTCTTTCTTAGAAGACTGATATTCCTTTTCTGTAAATAATCTTGGCACAACATTTTCTTTTTCCCTATTATAATTTCGCTTCATCTTATCTCCTTGTTTTCAACGCGCTAATGTATAGTATAAAGAAACTATGCTTTTACGTCAAGCGTTTTTTAGCGGGAAAGATACCGTAAAAATAGCCAAAAGATTATTGGGAAAATTTTTAGTCCGGCGATACCGCGGAAAAACTAAGAAGTATTTAATTGTAGAAACGGAAGCGTACAATGGATTTAAAGACAAGGCATCTCATGCCCATAAGGGCAAAACCGAGCGGAATAAGATAATGTTCGGTCCGACCGGGCATTGGTATGTTTATTTTACTTACGGAATGCATTGGATGCTGAATATCGTAACCGGGCCCATTAATTATCCCGCCGCTATTCTTATTAGAGGTATCAGCAAAAATCAGCGTAGCTATCCGCGTCAATCCGCTTCTATATTAAATGGCCCGGCTAAATTGACCAAGGCGCTCCACATTGATAAAAACTTAAACGGTAAACCAGTTGCTAAAAAATCCGGTCTTTGGCTGGAAGATAGAGGAATAAAAATTCCGCCAAATAAAATTAAAAAAGCCCCGCGTATTGGCGTGGCTTATGCCGGTCCGGTTTGGGCGAAAAAATGTTATCGATTTTATATTGATTAAAAAAATTGCCCCTTCCATAATACGTTACTACGCATGGAAGGGGCAGACCGTCCCGATTTTCATCGGGATATGAGCCCTTTACAACCAGGGCTAGTTTGGGGCGGCGTCGCGGGGAAACTACTATTCTGATGCTTTCTTGGTCTTCATCTTTCGATGGGGACTCCTTTTTGGGCTCTTTTCCCTTTAGCCTTACGGTATTAGCACCTAAATGCCATTCCGCAAGTATTCCTATTATAGCAGTTACAAAATTTTTGTCAACCCCGCACCTTTATAAGAGTAAGAGATAAAACATTACTGAAATGAGCTAAATTTCGTTTTCTGCTCTTTCAAAGGTGCGGGGTCAAGTTTAAAAAACGGCCCATTAAGGCCGCTTTGCTAAGTTTGAATTTGAAAGGTCGGGAGAGTTGGTGATTTCCACCGCAATCGGGAGAAAATCCGGAAGAATTACTTTTTGTTTGGGATTTTCCAATTCAATTTCTAATATTACAAGGCCAAAAATTCTCTTGGGAGCAATAAAAAAATCTAATTCAAATTCTTGCTTTTTCCACTCAAAACATACCCGCCGTTTAAATATCGGGTCACGGCTTCGATCCATTTCAGCTTCCAATTTTTTAAATTCTTCTTTGCTAATTTCACGCTCATTTTCTACTCTTACTACTGGATTTTTTGTTGATTGTTTTTCCGTCAAAAAATATGAATGAGAATTTTTCTTAGAATCATAAATCTCCCTGATTCTTCGGTTTCCTGCTTTCTTAAATGATTTTTTAAGATATATCTGTAAAATTGAATATTTTTCTGTAATTAAGGGCTTTAGCAAATGTTCTCCAAAAAAACTTGGCGGTAAAAGTAAAAGAAATCTTCGTTCAATTTCCAGCTTTTTCATATTTGCCTCGCCTATCTTTGATAATTTTAAAGTACTTACACATATAATATAAAAAGTCTATAAAATTATCAATAGGCAATAATTTTTCTGATTAGTGCGCTATTTTAGTTTGAAAAATAGGGTAAATGCTTGTATTCATAACATATGTTATGTTAAAATGTTTTATATATGAGTACTGCGACATTAGAGAAAAAACTTAAAAAAGTTGAACGTGAATTGAGGGGGGTAAAAGAAGCTCAGGACAAGCTTGCTAAGTTTATTACTTTTACCTCAAATCTCCCCGAAGAAACATTAGATGAATATAAAAATCATAAAGAAATAAGACGCGCTATTCTTAACGCTCAAAGATAATGAAGATTATCACCAGTAATGATTTTGAAAAGAAACTCAAAAAACTACATCCCGATTATCAAAAACTTTACGAAAAACAGCGGCAGAAAAAACTTATCGAAACTATTTACTAAAAAGGGGGTGCTTGACATGATGATAAAAATGGCACAGAAAATTTTATCCTTTGGAGCGGAGACAGCGATTTTACCGATCCAATAAAACAATTATTAAGTGATGGTAAAAAAGTAGTTCTTTTTGCGACAGCTCGTCGTGTTTCTTCTGAATTAAACGCACTCACAAAGAACGGCCTCTTTATTTTTGACATACAAAAAATCAAAGAGTTTATTTGCTGGAAAAGAGAACTTTCTCCTTAAAATGGCAAAAGGGACTCCTTGCGGAGCCCCTAAGCTTTAGAAATCGTGATCATTACTGATCACTTTCAGATTATTGCATAACTAGGAATATGTCAAATAACGTACCGGTGTGCATAACTCTATGGGTCTGTCCATACTTTTTTAAATTTAAAAAGGCCGGTTTGGCCTGATTAAATAATAGGATTTATTACTTCTAATATCAACTAATCAATCTATATTTTTCTCAAAGAGTTATTTATTGTGATTAAGATTATTTATAGCGATCCGGCTCTAGGCCGGGATCAATAGATTGGAGTTCTAGCCAAGACGAACAGGACTTACCTTGATATTCAATTTCCCAGCAAATTTGTGAATAAGCCCGCTGATAGCCCCGCTCTTTTCCAGTTTGGTAGAATACAATACAAACTATTATAACAATAAAAAGCAATATCCAATGAGTTGGTGAATCATAATATTTTTTTTTCATAAATTTATTTTTCTAAAATGCCATTTCTAATAACACTGAAACTGATTAAGTCTACTGGAATAATCAATGTAAAGATTGTCTAAATCAAGCTCCAATAAAGCTATATCTCTATTAGCTTCTCTCTCTAAAGCATCATATTGACGTTGTTTTATTTCAGCAACAACAAACGGCACATTAGTAATGGCAGAGTAATCAGCATAATATTTTGACCTACGATCAGTGATTTGTTGTTCTAAATTAAATTTTCTATTATTATATTCTGTTACTATTGCTTGTTTATTTTGCCTGCACTGTTGGGCAGCTAAAATTTGAGCTTCAGTGCGTCTATTTTCTTCTTCTATTATTCGTGTTTTTTCCGCCGCCAATCTTTCCGCCTCCATCTTTACTTCTTCTATTTTTCTTTTTTCTTCGACTTCCTTGGCTTTCGTCGCAGCCTCTTTGGCTTGGACTATCTCATCAATAACAACTTTTCCTGCTTTCAAATCAGGGATAAGTGTTTTAGCAATATTTACTGGTATGGCGAATTTTAATGTTTCTCCTAAAGAAATTCCTTGCACGCTTGCTTCTGGCAATACTGCCGTATTAATTCCTATAACTTGACCAAATTGGTCAACTAAAGGCCCGCCACTATTTCCCGGAAGAATATCGGCAGAGATTTCTAAATAATCTATGTTTCCAACGGCAATTCTACGCGATACTGTTCCTTCCTTAAAACTTACATCTCCTTCTATTCCAAGCGGATAACCTAAAGTGAATGCTTCATCTCCTTGATCTATGGCATCAGAATTACCCAGCCCTACCGTTGGTAAATTATTGCCATCTATCTTGATTATTGCTAAATCAATAATTTCATTTCTGCCCAAAACACCCCCGTTAAATACTCGTCCATCCGAAAGTTTTACTTTAACGCTATAACTGCCAGTTACTACGTGGTTATTAGTTAATATAAAGCCGTCACTCTCTATAATCATCCCGCTTCCAGAACCCTTACTCGTTTCTATATAAACGACTGCCGGTTTAACTTTGGCAATAATTTCTTTACTATTCAATATTTTAGGATTCTTTTGAAGAGAGGCAACTGTTTTTTTAAGTTCTGTTTCAGCTTGTTTATTTCCAATTTGCAAGCGTTTTAATTCTGCTATTTCCTGTTTAAGCCCCACGATTTCCTTATTTAATTCGGCAACTTGTTTAAGCGCTTCTACTTGGCCTTTTTTACTGGCTTCAATAGCTTTAGTTATAGCCCCCTTTGCTTCGTCGGGGACTTTAGCTAAAACAGCAGATAAAACTTCTTGATTTTTTGAAGCGCTGTTCGTAATTAAATTAAGTAAATTTTCCTCTTGTCCTTTGTCTTTAATCTCTTTAGATTTCTCCGCCGCTAAAGCAATATTGCGTTCATAGTTAGCAATAGAAGTTTTAATATCATCGGCATTTCCTCCTTCTTCTGTGATGGTTTTTATTTCAGCGAGCCGTTTATCGGCATAATCAAGCGCTTTCATTGCTTTCTTTTCGGGATTAAAAGTGAAAAATAGATTAACTCGTTCAAAAGCCGTGTCAAAAAAGTAAAATAAGCTTCCGGGTTTTGTAGCGGCTGAAGCGGAAAATGGCACTAATAAAATTAGCGTTAAGATCGCCACTATTATTCGAATTGTTATAGTATTTTTTACCATTGATATTGATACGGATTTATATATCCTTTTTTACCGGTGTAAGGATTGTAATTACCTTTTGTTGAATAATTATCTAATTTAGTTTTATTTGGGCTGGTGCGATAAGAGGGCATCACATATCTTCCGGTGCTAGGTTTATAATAGCTGCGGACTCGAACAGCGGCCTCAGCTAAATTAGCTAAACCAGCGACTATAAATAATGATAATAGACTGATTGTGATTAATTTTTTCATATTAAGTAAATGATAGCATATAACTTATAACTTGTCAAGCCAAATCTTTTCTAACATAAAACCCGCCACTAGGAGCCTTGCGGCTTATATAGGTTTCCCCATATAACGTTCTGCACGCCCTAATGACGGGTTTAATATGCAGAACGATTTGGTGCCATGCCACGCTTTTAGGCGAGGTTTAGGCGATTCAGTTGTTATTTAACAGATTAGCATTATCGGCCTTAAATTGGAAGATTTTAGTTTGAAAAATGAGATGAAAAAGGATAAAGTAATATTACTTGTATTTATAATATATATTGTGCTAATATGCTTTATATATGAGCACTGCTACTATACAAAAAATAAAAAAGGAACTGAAAAAAGAGCTTAAGCAGGAATTAATGAAAGAACTTCATCAATTACGCAATGAAATGCGCCTGCTTTTTCCGCAAGAGAATTTATCGGGATATAGCCATCCGGAACGGATTAAAAAATCTTATCTTAACGCGCTCAAGCGGCACTCCCCGGTATTCAAATGAAAATTATAAAAACTGGCGACTTCAACCGCGCATTCAGGCAAATTCCCGCGGATATTAAACGATTATATACGATTCAAGAAAGGCGTTTTCAAGACAATTGGCATGATTCACGATTACACATAAAGAAAAATCGTGAATTAGCGCTTGCTTTTTCATTTCGAGTCACCCGACGATATCGGGTGTTTTTCTATTTTCAAAATGAACAAACGGCAGTATTCTTTGAAATTGACCACCGTAAAGATGTTTATAGATAAGTTTACCTATGAAACTATCCATCGGCATAGTTGGGCTTCCAAATGTGGGGAAATCCACGCTTTTTAAAGCGCTGACTAAAAATGATATTTTAATCGCCAATTATCCGTTCGCAACCATTGACCCGAATGTTGGTGTGGTGGCGGTGCCGGACGAACGGCTGGATAAACTTTATGAAATGTCGTCTCCAAAACCCGCCTCCGCGCAAGGCTTCGGCAGGGCGAGGAAAATTCCGGCAGTGGTGGAGTTTTATGATATTGCCGGACTGGTAAAGGGCGCGAACAAAGGCGAGGGTCTAGGCAACCAATTTTTAAATCACATTAAAGAAACGCAGGCAATAGCTGAGGTCTTGCGCTGTTTTCCTTCCGGCGAAATAATCCATGTGGAAAATTCCGTTGACCCGATTCGGGATATGGAAATTATCAACACCGAGTTGGCTTTAAAGGATTTGGAAACAATAGAAAAAGCGTGGAAAAAAGTGGAGGGAGAAGCCCGGACTGGAAATAAAGAAGCTCAAAAGGATTTGGAAGCGCTAAAAGAAGCTAAAGCAACTTTAGAAAAGGGCGAGCTTTTATCAAGTGCCAGCTATTCTCTTATTCGCACGAATAAGAGAATAGCTGAATTAAATCTTTTGACCGCCAAACCGCAGATTTATTTATTAAATGGAAAGCTGGAAGATATACCGCAGAATTTAATTGAAAAAATAAAATCGCTTGGCGCGGACTATGTGATAGTAGATTTAACTAATCCCTTGACTGATTCAGAACTGAATCGATTGATTCAGAAAGCTTACGAGATTTTAGGGTTAATCAGTTTTCTTACCACGGGCGAGGATGAAACGCGCGCCTGGACAATTAAGCAGGGTACTAAAGCGCCGCAAGCGGCTGGCGTAATCCATACTGATTTTGAGAAAAAATTCATCCGAGCGGAAGTAATAAATTGGCAGAAGTTATTAGAAGCGAATTCGTGGGTTGCCGCCAAGCAAAAAGGCGCGATGCGCCTTGAAGGAAAGGATTATGTGGTACAGGATGGCGATGTAGTGGAGATACGGCACGGATAAAAACCGCGAGCAAAACGCGGTTTTTTAATATAAATCTATATTATTGTATAATAAATCTATATGCCCGGTACTACAACTTCGACCAATTAAGCCGGCATTTAATTTTAAAGTAAGCTATAAAATCATTAATAATCGCAACTACAAAAATAGATATGGCGCTTAATTTTATTAAGCGCCAGTCAAAGTTGTAATACCGGGTATGGATTTTAAATTTGAACATTCTATTTTAGAGCAAGATATGGAACGGCTGTCGCTGGAAGTCGCGGAGCATAAAAAAATCAGTCCGGAAAAGGCTGACCAAGAAGCCGTAAAATCGGTTTTAGAAAAACGGATTTACGGTGAAAAACCGGCGCTAAAAACTCAAATCGTCGGCGATAACGATAATTTATTGCCCGGTTATCTTAAAACAGAATCCGCGGAAATAAAATTAGCGGTGGAAGAGCTTATTGATTTAGTTTTTCATAAAGGACTGGACGCGGCGATTAAAGAAGCGCGCCAAAAAGAACCGCTTGTTTTAGACGGATTTCATGACTCTTTAACCGCTAAATTATATGGCGAACTAAAAAGCAGGGGAAAAATATAAATGGATATTCTTTTTATAGGTTACTTGGCGGCGACCGTTTTAATTATCGGTTGGGCGGCTTTTTGGATTGCCCAAAAAATCCGGCGCCGATATTTTTTAAATACACTGAAGTTAAGATTATTATTGGTAAAATTGCCACAAAAATCGGGCTCGGAAAATGAATCTAAAGAAGAGCCGCTTAAAGAAATAAATTTAACCGCCCAGCTTTTAAGTTCCTTGGCAGGATTAAAAATACCTTTTTCTCTGGAAGCGGCGGTGCACGGCATTGGCGAGGAAATCCATTTTTATTTAAGCGTGCCTGCGGAAAACATCCAGTTTGCTTCGCGGCAGATTCAGGGCTTGTGGAATGACGCTTATGTTGAAGAAACGGATGATTACAATATCTTTAACCATCAGGACGTAAGCCAGGGGGTCTTTCTGAAACAAAAAGAAAGTTATGTTTTGCCAATCCGCACTTACGAAGAAGCCAATCTGGACACTTTTCTGCCAATTTTAAGCAATTTTTCCAAAATTCAGGAAATCGGAGAAGGGGCGGCGATTCAGGTATTGGTTAAGCCAGCGCCAAAATTGTTTAAGAAATCCGCGGAGAGTTTTATTTATCAATTAAAAAAAGGAGCTAAATTAGAAGATGTTTTAAAGGGCAATAAAATGATTACCTTAAAAGATGTCAGCGCGGCGTTAAAAGGCAAAAAACCGGACGAGCAACAGCCGGCTAAGCCGGTATTAGACGAAGAAGCGATAAAAGCATTAGAAAAAAAATTAGCCAAGCAGGTCTTTGCTGTTAATGTCCGTCTAATAGTATCAGCCCAAAACCAGCCGAAAGCGGAGGAAATGCTTAACAGTTTGGCCGGTTCTTTTGAGCAATTTCAGGCGCCGCTTAGAAACGGCATTAAAATTATAAAGCCGCGCGATTCCAAAAAACTTATTTTCAAATATATATTCCGCGAATTTGACAACAGCCAGCAAATGGTTTTAGGTAGCGACGAAGTCGCAAGTTTGTTCCATTTTCCAACCTCGGGTACCGGCATACCAAAAATTAAATGGCTGAAATCCCGGGAAGCCGCACCGCCGGCCAATCTTCTTAAAGACGGCGTTTTAATCGGCGAAAGCAGTTATCGCGGAGAGCGCCGGCCGGTTTACATCAGCGATGAAGACCGCCGCCGTCATATTTATATCGTCGGACAGACCGGCACCGGAAAATCCAATTTAATGGTTAATATGGCGGTCAGCGACATTAAAAAAGGAAAAGGAGTCGCGGTCATTGACCCTCATGGAGATTTAATTGATTCAATTTTAGGATTGATTCCGGCGGAACGATTGGAAGAAGTAATAATTTTTGACCCAGGCGACTTGGAACGGCCGCTCGGATTGAATATGCTGGAATATGATTTTTCCCGTCCGGAAGAAAAAACATTTATTGTAAACGAAATGCAAGGGATTTTTAACAAGCTTTTTTCCGAAGAAACCATGGGGCCGATGTTTGAACAATATATGCGGAACGCTTTACTGCTTTTGATGGAAGACGCGAAAAATGAACCGGCAACGCTGGCAGACGTGCCGAGAATATTTACCGATTCCGAATACCGCGGAAAAAAACTTTCCCGATGTCAAAATCCGGCTGTCAAAGATTTCTGGGAACGGGAAGCGGTAATGGCCGGCGGAGAAGCGTCTTTGCAAAACATCACGCCCTACATTACTTCCAAGTTCAATAATTTTATCGCTAATGATTATCTGCGCCCGATTATCAGCCAGCCGAAATCCGCTTTCCGGTTTCGCGAAGCGATGGACAGCGGAAAAATTTTGCTGGTGAATTTATCCAAAGGCAGAATCGGGGATATCAACGCCAGCCTATTGGGAATGATAATAACCGGAAAACTTCTGATGGCCGCGCTTTCCAGAGTGGATACGCCGCAGGAAAACCGGCGGGATTTCAATTTATTTATTGACGAATTTCAGAACTTTACCACTGATTCCATTGGGATTATTCTTTCGGAAGCGCGTAAATACCGCTTGAATTTAGTTGTGGCGCATCAATTTATCGCCCAATTGCCGGATAAAATCCGCGACGCGGTTTTCGGCAATGTGGGTTCAAAAATTATTTTCCGCATCGGCGTAAAAGATACCGAAATGCTGGAAAAAGAATTTGAGCCGACATTCAATAAAAATGATTTGGTTAATATTGATAACTTTAACGCTTACGCGAAATTGCTTATTAACGGCGAAACCGTCAAGCCCTTTAATATAAAGACCCTGCCTTCGCCAAAAGGGAATTCAGATATGGCAATGCGATTAAAAGAACAATCCCGTTTAAAATACGGCTTGCGCCGAGAATAAATGATTCTTATTAAATCCATAAAAATTATTGACGGCACCGGCCAATCCGCTTTTAAGGGCGATATTTTAATCAAAGGCGATAAAATATCCGCCATCGGCAATTTTCCCAATAAGCAAGCGGAAGTTGTAATTGACGGTTTGGGGCTTATCGCTACTCCCGGATTTATTGACGCCAATGCCGATTCCGACCACTATTTAGGCCTATTTACCAATCCTCTGCAGAAGGATTTTTTATTACAAGGCGTAACTACTATTATAGGGGGGCAGTGCGGTTCGTCTCTGGCGCCGCTGATGTACGGTTCGCTTAAATCAATCAGAAAATGGGCAGACACCGATTTAATCAATGTGGACTGGACTACGGTTGCCGACTTAAAAAAATTATTAAACCGCATAAAATTAGGGGTAAATTTTGGAACTTTAGTTGGACACTCCACTGTGCGACGGGATATTTCCGGTGAAGAAATCCGCGATTTAACCGAATCCGAATTTGAAATTTTTGAAAACTCTCTTTCTAACGCATTAAAAAACCAAGCACTCGGATTATCAACCGGCCTGGGATATTCTCATTCCCGCTATATTCCATATAACGAAATTAAAAGATTACTTTTTATTGTTGCCAAATACGGCCGGGTATACGCCACCCATCTTAAAAACGAAAAAGAGGGAATTGCAGAATCAGTCGCAGAAACAATAAATATGGCGAAAGATACGGGAGTGCCGGTAATTATAAGCCATTTCCGGCCATTACTTGGCTTTGAAGCTCAATTTCAAGAAGCGCTTGAAATAATAGAAAAAAACCTTGATAAGGCAAATGTTTATTTTGACACCAACTCTTCTGATATAAGCATCCTGCCAGTGTATTCTTTTTTGCCCGCCTGGGCCCAGCAAAACGGCTTTGAAAGAATGCTGGAAATTATTTCAGATAAAGATTACCGCCGAAAAATACTTGAAGAATTGCGAAATTCCGATATCCGGTTTGACGCGCTGATTATCGCCAAAGCAAAAAATAACCCTTATATTGTAGGGAAAACAATCAAAGAATTCGCGGAAAATCGGGGACTGGACGCTTATGAAGGAATTTTAGCCCTTATGGAAATCACTAAAATGAATTCGCAGGTTTTTTATAAAAATCTTAACACTGAAATTTTAAATGAAATTATTGCCCATCCTCGCGCTATTATCGGCTCCAACAGCGCCAGCTTGCCGGATTCCCAGCTAATATTAAAACCGGAACGGGCGCAAAAAACCTTTGTCCGATTTTTTGAAATTATGAAAGATAAAAAAATATCGCTGGAAGAATCCATTAAAAATATCACCGCCAAACCGGCAAAATTTTTTGGCCTTCAAAAAAGAGGGCTGCTTCGTGAGGGCTGGTTCGCGGATATGGCGATATTAAAAGATACGGAAGTCATTAATGTTATGGTAAACGGCCAGCTAACTGTGCAAGATAAAGCAGTTACCGGCCATAGGGGCGGCCAGGCAATATAAAATTTATGCCTTTATTTAAATCAAACTCTTGGGCGGGAAAGCATTCGCCCGATTATGTAATTATTTTAAGCACTTTCTTTCTGGTAATTTTTGGATTAGTAATGCTCGCCAGCGCCTCTTCGGACTTGGGACAGTTAAGGTTCGGAGACAGTTATTTTTATCTCAAACACCAATTATTATACGGATTATCCGTCGGGTTGATTGGATTTTTTTTGGCGTCAAAGTTCTATTACCGCAATTACCAAAATATAGCCGTTATTTTATTCATTCTTTCTATTTTAATGCTGACGCTGATTTTTACTCCTTTGGGAATTACCAGAGGAGGAGCAACGAGGTGGTTGGGAATCGGACCGGTGCAGTTTCAGCCGTCCGAGTTGCTGAAAATCACTTTTATCGTCTATCTTGCGTCCTGGCTTGGAAATAAATCCTATCGGCAAAAAAGTTTTTTTGGGGGATTTGTGCCGTTTTTAATTATTATCGGCCTGATTGGGATACTTCTGATATTACAGCCGTCAACCAGTATCGCCGCGATATTGATTTTAACCGCCCTGATTATTTATTTTTCCAGCGGAGCGAAATTATCTTATATTTTCAGCGCTATTTTATTGGGGATTTTCGCGTTCCTGATAATTTCTTATCTTTCTCCCTACCGCTGGGAAAGAATTATGAGTTTCGTTAATCCCGGCCTTGATACCCAATCATCTTCTTATCAAATTAATCAGGCGCTGATAGCGGTCGGTTCCGGCGGGCTTAAAGGAGTAGGGTATGGGCAGTCAACCACAAAATTATTTTATCTTCCTCAGCCGATTGACGATTCAATTTTTGCCGTTATCGCCGAAGAAACGGGGTTTATCGGCTCCGCGGTCCTCATTATGGTTTTTCTTATGCTGACAACCAGAAGTTTTTTACTGGCCCGGAAAATTAACGACGAATTTGGGCAATTATTGCTTATTGGATTCGGCTCCCTGATTACCATTCAGGCGTTTATCCATATTGGAGCTATTTCCGGACTGATTCCCTTAACCGGCGTACCTTTGCCGTATATCAGCTACGGCGGAACCGCCTTGGCAATTTTTATGACTATCTCGGGTATAATAGTGAATATATCCAAATACACATAATCCCTCACCCAACAAAGACTAATTGCCGAAATAAAGCCAGTGCTTAACCTAAACAACTATGATTACCAAAATAAAACGTCAATTAATTAATAAAATAAATGATTGCAAGAGCTTCGCAGTCTTTGTTAGGTGAGGGATGAAAAAATTACGCATTGCGCTGGCTGGCGGCGGCACCGGCGGGCATATTATCCCTTTAATAGCGGTAGCGCAAGAACTGAACAAGCAATCAAGTAACTTCGGAATAGAATTAGATATGCGTTATTTCGGCTCTGCCTATGATTACGCCGAATTGCTTATGGAAAACGGCATCCGTTTCGTTCCAATTTATTCAAGCAAATTCCGGCGGTATTGGTCGGCATTAAACCTAATTGATTTTGTGAAATTTTTTTTAAGTTTATTCCAGCTGTTCTGGAAGTTATTTTGGTTTATGCCGGATATGATTTTTTCCAAAGGCGGCCCTGGCGCTTTGGCGGTTGTTTTAGCGGGGCGTTTTTATATGATACCGACAATAATCCATGAATCGGACAGCGTTCCCGGCTTAACCAATAAAATATCCGGGCGGTTTGCCAAAAAAATATTTCTTTCTTTCGCTAAAGCGGAAGATTATTTTAGTAAGAATAAAAACATTGAAGTGGTCGGCAATCCGGTCAGAGAATCGCTATTTCAACAAGCCGCAAATTTAGGGCAAGAAATTGAAACTGCCCCAAAAAACGCTAAAAGGGGATTCGGAATGAACCCTGAAGAACCGCTGATATTGGTTTTAGGCGGTTCCCAGGGAGCAGAGCGGCTGAATAATTTTATTTTAGAAAATCTTGGAGTTTTAACAAAAGATTTTCAAATTCTGCATCAAGTTGGCAAAAATAATTACCAATCGTATAAAAATGAATATGAATTCGCCGCTAATGACCGGAACAATTCAAAAAAAAACCGTTATACCTTTAAAGCGTTTTTTAATGAAGATATGGCGGACGCGCTGATGGCTGCCGACTTGGTTATTTCCCGCGCTGGCTCCGGTAATATCTTTGAAATTGCGGCTTTCGGCAAACCGGCAATATTGGTGCCTTTGCCGGAATCAGCTAATAACCATCAAAAAGAAAACGCCTATCTTTATTCTCAAAGCGGCGGAGCAATTATTATTGAAGAAGAAAATTTATTGGCTCATTTGGTAATGGAAGAAATAAATAAAATTCTAAAAAACAAGGATTTGACGCAAAAAATGGGCAGTGCCGCCAAAAGCTTTTATCGCCCGGACGCCGCTTTTATTATTGCAAAGCATTTATTAGGATACCTGTAAAAATCAAAATGTTTAAATTTCTAAAAAGATTATTTAAGGGGGAAAACGGAGTACGGGTAAGAATTGCCCCTTCGCCAACGGGCTATTTGCATATTGGCACCGCCAGAACCGCGCTTTTTAATTATATTTTTGCCAAAAAATATGGAGGAAAATTCATACTCCGAATAGAAGATACGGATTTGGAGAGGTCGGATAAAAAATATGAAAAAGATATTATTGAAAACTTAAAATGGCTGGGATTAGATTGGGATGAAGGCCCGTACAGGCAAAGCGAACGTTTAAATATTTATGAAAAATATTTAAACAAACTATTAAAAGAAAAAAAGGCGTATTGGTGTCCGCATACCAAAGAAGAATTAGAGGAAGAAAGAAATGGGCAAATTGCAAATAAAACTGTACTGATACATAAATGTGACGCAAGAGATAAGGATTTAAGTAGGGGAGAATTGATTCGATTTAAGATTCCTAAAGCTAAGCCGGTTATTTCTGGTAATGAAACCATTTACCCGGCTGATTCAATTATCTTTAACGATATTATCCGTAGCCAAGTCCATTTTTTTACTGACCCTATAGGCGATTTTGCATTAGCTAAAAATATCAGTACGCCGTTATATAATTTCGCAGTGGTAATTGATGATTATGAAATGAAAATCAGCCACGTTATTCGGGGCGAAGACCATATTGCCAATACCCCCAAACAAATTTTAATCCAACGGGCCCTGAATTTTTCCACACCCCAATACGCCCACTTGCCGTTAATCTTGGACCCGGACAGAAGCAAAATGTCCAAACGGCATTCGGCAACTTCCATTGAAGAATATCAAAAACAGGGCTATTTACCGGAAACGTTGGTAAATTTTATGGCGCTTCTGGGCTGGCATCCTTCTGATAACAAAGAAAAAATGTCTCTGCCGGAAATAATCCAATGTTTTGATATAAAAAGAATTCAAAAAGGAGGAGCTATTTTTGATGTCCAAAAATTGGACTGGCTCAATTCGCAATATATCAAAAAATATGATAACGAAGCATTACTAAAACTTATTAAACAATTACCTGATTTTGAAATCGCAGCCAATGATTCACAATTATTAAAAATTATCAATTACGGCAAAGAAAGGGCGGCGACCTTAAAAAATTTTCAAGCTATTGCTGATTCCTATACGCGCCTAAATGATTACAAATCCGAAATGCTTTTATGGAAAAATACCGGCGCGAAAAATACCAAAGAAAATTTGCGTAAAACTAAAGAAATTCTGTTCGTCATTTTAGAGCGGGAATTTAATAAATCGGGCTCGGAAAAATATCTGATGCCACTGGCGGACAGTCAGGGCAGGGGAGAGGTTTTATGGCCGCTTCGGGTCGCGCTTACCGGCAGAGATAAATCACCCGGACCATTTGAAATAATAGATGTTTTGGGCAAAGAAGAATCATTAAAAAGAATAAATATGGCAATTGAGAAATTAAGTAATTTAATAATTTAGTAATTAAATAATTGAGTAATTATGAAATTAAAATTCTTTCTGCCCGTTTTTTTAATAATTACTTATATACTTACTTATAATGTCTTTGCCGTTTCACCGCCTGATTTAAAACAGCAAATCAATGATAAAACCCAGACACTACAGGAAATAAACCAGCAGATTCTTAAAACCCAGCAGGACTTGCAAGAAACAGAAGGTAAAAGTAAAACCTTAAAAAAAGAAATCCAGAATACGGATTCCGGCATCCAACAGCTTAATCTGAACATTAGGGCAAGCGGAATAAACATTGATAAATTGAAATTAGAAGTGGGTTCATTGCAATACGAAATTCTTGACGTAAAAGATAAAATTAATTCAAAAAAACAGGCGGTGGCGGCTCTACTGAAAGAGCTTCAAAAGAAAGACAACGAGACCGCTTTATACACTATTTTAAAAAATAAAAGCTTAGCCGAAAGTTTCTCCGAGGTGCAAAATTTAGTTAACCTCAATAATAAACTTTCTTCGGATGTTAGCGAACTTACAAATTTCGGCGAAGAATTATCAGGAAAACTGCAAATGACCTCAAATAAAAAATCCGAGATTGAACTGGAAAATAAAAATTTAAAGAACAGAAAAGTTATAGTTAATAACCAAAAGGTAGAAAAAGAAAATTTATTGGCGCAGACAAAAAATCAGGAAAGGTCGTATCAAAAATTAATTTCTGATTTAGAATCTCAGCAAGCCGCGATTGCCGAAGAAATTGAATTATTAGAATCGGAATTACGGCTGACTATTGACCCAAATCTTCTGCCAACATCCAGGCCCGGCGTTCTGGCCATGCCGACGCAAGGAAAATTTACCCAGCCCTACGGCGCCACTAACTTTGCCCGATATGCCTATAAAGGCCAATGGCATAACGGAATTGATATCGCGGCGCCGATAGGCGCGCCGGTTTTTGCCGCCGAAAGCGGAAAAATTTTAGAGGTTTGGAACCAGGACAATTACTGCTATAAAGGCGCTTATGGAAAATTTATCGTCATTGAACACAAAAATAATCTGACAACTTTATATGCTCACTTGTCTTTACAAACCGTCAAAAAGGGGGATGAAGTAAAAAGAGGCGATTTAATTGGTTATATCGGCAGTACCGGTTACGCCACCGGACCGCATCTGCATTTTACGGTATATGCCAGCCAGACATTCAGAATAGGTCCAAGTAAAGTAAATTGCGGCCCAGTAATGCCTTACGGTGGCGATTTAGACCCAAAACAATACCTTAATCTGTGATTATTATGATATAATGAAAGTGTAATGGACTTCCTTTTACGCCTTTTTGACCTTTTTATAGGTTCCGCCAAAAAACTATCGGCTTTTATACCCCAAAACGGGGATGATGTAATACGGCTGTTTCAGCAACTTTTAATGTTAGCCGGCAAGGTGAATATCTGGTTTTTAGAGAATATCGGCGTTAATTTCCAGTCAATGCTTTCCGCTATCGGAAAAATCGCTATATTATGGGCGTCATTTTTAATGGAATTTCTTAGAAATATTGCCAACCGCATTTAAAGCTTATTAGAATTATCAAGGTTGTAAGTATTTTAACTGTCGCAAAAGGTATATTGTGCGACAGTTAGATAATGCTTATTTTGAAGCTCCCTGACCTATTTTTAGGTATTGACAAATAATTTAATCATTTGTTACTATAGATATAGTTCAATGCTTAGTAAAAAGGAGGTAATTAGTATATGGGGGAAGAAAGAAAAGAACAGCATCAATACACCGTCAGTGTCCCCTGTCAGACAGTTTTAACTATTGAAAAGCTTAAACTGGAAACGGGAGCTAATAATACTGGAGAAGTATTAGGCGACGCGTTAACTCTATATGCGGAGGTAGTTGAAAGAGTAAAATCCGGCCGAGTATTGACGGCAATGGATGAATCAACCGGTAAATATGTTGAAATAACTTCGCCGTCTCTTGAGAGAGTTAAATCACAAAAAACGAAAAAAGCGCAGTAATGCCCAAATATCTATTACCTATTTCTATCTACCCCCGAGCAATTACTTGGGGGATTTTTTTACCTAATCCCTATTTACTATTTACGCCAAACATCATAAATAAGTTTGTTCTTTTTAGAAATTTAATATAAAATTAGGTAGTTATGTATTCATTTAAGAATGAAGAGAGTTTTAAAGAGCTTTGCGGTTATGATATTGATGGCCACTGGTATCCCCGCGTTACCAAGATTATTGACATTAAATCTAAACCGGCGCTTTATTGGTTTTACGGCGAAGCGGCAAGTTACAAGGCGGCGAAGCAAATTACCGAGACATCTGCCAAAGAAGGCACTTTAATCCACGAAATATCGGAAAAAATAATGGTCGGTGAAAATCCGGAAGTGCCGGAAACGATAAAGCCGGCTATCACCGCTTTTTGGGAATTCATGAATAGCCGAAACATCCACGTTGACAAAGAATTGGTGGAAAAAAGGATTTTCAATCCTCAACATAAATATGCCGGCACTATAGACGCACTGGCTTTAATAGACGGGAAATTCGGCGTATTAGACATCAAAACCTCCCAGGCCATATATCGAGATTATAATCTGCAGACCTCCGCTTACATTGAAGCATTATTGACGGAATTGCCGAGTTTAGAAACCCGCTGGATTCTTCGGATTGACCAGATAAAAAAATGTTTTTCTTGCGGCTCTACCATGCGCCCCAAAGGTGGCCGCAATAAAGTGCGACGCGGCAAATCAGTCCCCTGCCCCGCCGAAGAGCATCAATGGTCTGATTTAACCGGAGTGGTGGAACTGCAGGAATTTCCTTTTTGGAAAGATGATTTTGAGGCGTTTTTAGGAGCAAAAAAATTATGGGAGTGGGAGAACGCTTATTGGCTAAAGAAAATCGGATATTTATAATTATTGGGCTTTTTCTATTATAATCGGCGCTACGCTTTCTTTTTTAGCGAAAAGATAACCCAATCCAAAACTTAAAGAAGTTATTAAAAATAAAAGCAAAAATAATATTGTTTCCCGCTTTTTAAGCCAAATTTTGAGAGTTGATCCCGTTAGAAAATTTAAATTCATTATTTTTTTAATAAAACTTTAACCGTAAGATTAAATATATTTTAACTAATTGAACGAAGTTTGTAAATTTTCTAACGGGATTGACAACGTAATAATATAGTAATATAATTTTATAATAAAATTAAGGGCATAGAAGTGGCATCCCGATGAGATAAACTTCATTTATCTAACGGGACGCTCATTTTTCTAATTACTCGCTACGCTCGTAAAGAAAAATGGCGCATACTAAATCAGCCGGCGCGGCGCATAACGCCAGGGAATCAGAATCCAAGCGACTCGGCTTAAAAAAAACTAACGGCGAAATAGTCGCCGTCGGCCAAATAATTGTCCGCCAAAGAGGCACTAAATATCTGCCGGGTTTGAATGTAAAGCAGGCCGGCGATGATACGCTTTTCGCCTTAAAAAACGGCAAAGTTAAATATAAATTAGCGAAGAAAATCCGTTTTGACGGTTCGCCGAGATACGCAACCGTTGTCAGTATTATTGGGCAATAACTTTTATTTCCCGCAAAATAACTTCAACGGCTTTATCCAATTGCGGATCGCGGCCTTTTTCGGCGTCTTCATCTTTTAATTCCACTTCTATATCCGGCTTTATTCCCTTTTCATCAATAAGAGTTCCGTCCGGCAACAACCAATTAGCCACCGTAAGTTTTACCGTAGAATTATCGCTAAGATTCCGCAATTCTTGCACTGTCCCCTTTCCAAAAGTGGTCTCTCCCACTAATTTAGTTTTTATTTGCGCCCTGAGCGCTCCAGCCAATATCTCTGACGCGGATGCGGAACCCTTATTAACTAAAATTACCATCGGAATATTTTTTAAAGCGGCATTACCGCTGGCGCGGAACACCACTTCTTCCTGATTGCGAAATTTTTCCGTAGCCACAATATCTCCCCTATCCAAAAACCAGCCGGCTATATTGATTGCCACTTCCAAAAAACCGCCCGGATTATTACGCAAGTCCAAAATAATGCCGTCAGGCCGTTCATAAAGAACTATTAAAACCGCCTTATAAAATACCGTCGGAGCATTCTGATTAAAACTGAAAAGTTTAAGGTGGATAAACTTTTTGTCGTCTTTTTGAATAATACTCCATTCCATTGTCGGTATTTCAATATTGTCTCTGATAATTTTAAAGTCCTGCGGTTTTTCCCAGCCCTCGCGCAAAATTGCCAACGTTACCGCCGTTCCAATTTCACCCCGGATTTTTTTTACCGCCTCGCTGACATCCAAACCGCTGGCGTTCTTTTCATTAATAGCTAAGATTTTATCTCCCGCTTTTAAGCCGGCTTTTTCCGCCGGATTACCTTTCAAAGGGGCAATAATAACCAGCTGTTTTTCCTTAATGCCTATTTCCGCTCCGATGCCGCCAAAATTTCCATTTACATCTTCCTCAAATTTTTTAGAGTCCTCCGGAGGCAAAAAAACAGTATTGGGGTCGCCCAAAGAATTAACCAATCCGGTAATTGCGCCATAAACCAAATCTTTATCAACGATTTTGCCTCCTTTAAAATATTCCCGCTTAATCAAGTCCCACGCCTCCCAAAATATGCCAAAATTAGCGTCTATTTCCCCGCCGGAATTGATATTGGAAACATTCTCAATAACGATTGTTTTGGGGGTCTCCAGCCCTTTTTGGTAGCCGAAATAAAAAGCGCCGGCGCCTATGATTAACGCTAAAATAAATAAAATAGCCGCTAAAACAATTTTTTCCGCTTTTTCTTTAAATATGCGATTCATAAAGTTTAATTATAATCGGGAATCAATTTTCTGTAAAATTTCATGCTCCGCTCCGGATTTTTTCCAATTCATATTCTGTCCGGTTTTTTATTAATTCCGGCAGATTAATGGCGACGAAGAGCCGTTTTTTCATATTTATGCAAATTTTTAGCCGTATCTATAAAAATTTTTCCGTTAAGGTGATCAACTTCATGCTGGAATACACGAGCTAACAGCCCCCATGCTTTTATTTTTATTTTTCTGCCGTTTTTATCATAACCCTCCAAAATAATTTTCTCCTGACGTTCCACTTCCCCAAAAATTTCCGGCACGCTTAAACACCCTTCTTCCATTGAAACCGCGTTATTTGATTTTTTAACTATTTCAGGATTAAATACGGCATAAAATTTATTATTCACTTGCGCCACGAAAAAATTAAAATCCAGTCCGATTTGATTGGCGCTCAATCCTATGCCGAAAGCCGTTTTCATAATATCCCGCATTTTTTTTATCAACCCATTTATTTCTTTTTTATTGATTTTCTCAAAATTAAAATCGGCTGTCTTTTTCCTAAGAAGTTTTTTTTCATTTTTATTGTCAATCGTCCAAACGCCGTCTTTGGTCATAAAGAATTTAAATCGGTGGCTTTCAATACTTTCATGAAATAAGCGCCTTTATTTTTAATGTCGGCGCACTCTTCAATGTTTTTGGCGATGCGTGTCAATTGGGCATTATCGTACATTTTTGCCAGCCGCATATAAAGCGATTTATGGCTCGGGTCATTTAAAATCTGGGCAAGAGCCAATCCGGTGGATTGATGAGAAGTATAAACCCTGGACAGCTTTGCCCTTTCTTTTAAAAGAGAAAAGTATTGCTTGCTGGTTTTTTTAATATGTTCCATATGTTCATTAAAATTATATCATTTTTAAGAATATAATATGACCTTGCGATATCGTTAAAATTGAAGCAATATTAAGTTAATGAAATACGTATTTTTTGGAGGAAGAGAATCGGAATTCGCCCAGATTATATTAAACGGGCTTAAAAATGCCGGCCAGCCGCCTATGGCCGAAATTCGGGACGCCAAATCCCTTATTACCCTTGAATATCTGCGGTCGTTGAACGCGGATTTTTTTCTAGTAGCGGCTTTCGCAAAAATCCTTGAAAAAGAAATAATTGGCATTCCAAAATATAAAACAATCGGCATCCACCCCTCTCTTCTACCCCGCTTGCGGGGCCCCTCCCCTATTCAGTCCACCATCCTAAATGACGAACAAGAAACCGGAACAACGCTTTTTATTATTGACGAAAAAATTGACCATGGGCCGACACTTGCAACAAATAAACTACAAATAACCACAAAAGACGACAATCAATCTCTCACGGAAAAACTGGCGGAATTAAGCGTAAAACTAGCATTAGATACGATTCCTAAATTGTTGGCCGGAAAAATTCAGCCGCAAATCCAGGATGAAAGCCAAGCAACTTACACTAAAAAATTCGATGCGGAAGATGCCCAAGTTAATTTAAAAAATGACGCTCCTAAAAAAATTTGGCTGAAAATCCGCGCTTTAAATCCGGAACCGGGAGTATTCACAATTTTAAAACTAAAAAACGGAAAAGAACTCCGTTTAAAACTGCTAAAAGCGGATTTTAATAGCGAAAAATTACAGTTGCTAACAGTCCAGCCCGAAGGCAAAAAACCAATGAGTTACAAAGCGTTCTTAAACGGATATCAAAATTTACTATCTTAATTTCATATCTTTTTAATTTCACATCTTTTAATTTTATATTTTGCAACTTTGTATTACTACTTGACGATCGTTTAATAGTAATACAAACTAAAACAATGTATATATCACGAGGCGATAAAACCAAAAGAATTCTAAATCTATTGCGGCATAAAGCCCGCACCGCAAAAGAGATTATTAATACTCTATCGCCTTTTAGCCCTGATACTTATAAAGTCACAAAACGTCTGCTTGGTCATATGGATGCGCCGAAATTTAATTATCAAAAATGGAAACGAGAAGAAGAAAAACGATTTTATATGCTATTAGCAAAACTTCGTAAAGACGATATTGTAAAAAAACAAAGTCTGGACGTAAAAACTGTCTGGAAATTAACCGCAAAAGGACTGAAAAAATTGCTAAACTATGAACATCAACAACCGTCGAAATTACCAAAAAAAGTATATGAAAGGAAGGAGATTTCTATCCAGATGCTCTTTATTTTTGATATACCGGAACAGCTTAAGCATTATCGGTCATGGCTTCGGCATCAACTCAAATCGCTTGGCTTTGCCATGCTACAAAAAAGCGTCTGGATCGGCAACTATGCCGTCCCAGCGGATTTTATCCACGACCTGCGAGAACTTAATATTCTCAAATATATTCACATTTTCAAAATTTCAAAAAGTGGTTCAATGACAGTGAAATAATTAAACAAAATGTTATTTTGGTATTTGTATTACTAACTAACGATCGTTTCATAGTAATACAAACAAAATAAATATAAAATAAAAATATAAAATAACCGTAGTTTCAGGGTTGTAGTATGAACTAAACTTATAAACCCATTGCTTACTCTATCACTTTAACTTCTCTGGTAGCCGAACCGATATTCCCCGCCTGATCAGTGGCAATGTATATAATGGTATGCGCGCCAACGGCAGTGATATCAATTTGGGGTAAATCTCGGCCGCCATTGCCGGTTTCCATTCCGTCTACTTTATAGTAAATGCCTAAATTGTCATTCACATTATCCGTAACCGTTGCTCCGGGATCAACCCAAACAGTTCCGATTTCAATTTCTATCAAAGCCGGGCCGTTTAAAGCAATTACCGGCGGTTCAGTATCAGATGGCGGTAAACTTGGAGAGGTGGTAGAAATTGCGGGTGTAGAGGTAGTAAATAAAGAATTTAATCCAGCATTTTGAAGGAGCGCCTGGAGACCAGTTTTATCCACACAGACATCTTCCACGCAAAGCTGTTGGACGGTAATTTTTTCCGCGACTAAATTCTTTAATCTAACCAGGCCATTTTCAATAAATACCTGCATGCTTTCCAGCCATTGTTTTACAACATCAACGACTTGAGCAATTAAATAATTAGGTAATTGAGTAATTTCAGTTGGCGCTTGCCAATGCCCCAAAGACACAAACAACATTATCTTATTAACATTTGACTGATTTGGATAATTCTCCAAAGCGTATCCAATAATTTTTCCGGATTCGGTGGCTTTTTTACCCACGCCGGCTTCGGAAGACGCGGTAATCGGGTCGCCGACTTTAATTTCGCCGCCTTCCAAATTGACTTTTACCGGAATTCTTCCGGCTAAAGCCACTGCCGGCTTTTCCGGATTATTTTTATAAGCGGCGCCGGTTAATAATTGCAAGCTGGAACCCTCAATAATAATTGCCGGATTGGAAGAAACCGCCCCAACAATTAAGTCCCGGCTACCAACCGCGGCTTTTTTAACCTGGCCGGGATTATCCATATCTAAAGCCAATAATTCTCCTGCTTCTACCGATTCGGAAGCCGGATAAAGTTCCGCGTAGTCCGCGCAACCGCCGCCGTTATCTATGCAGGTGCCTTCAATAGAAAGCTGAGCAATGGGAGTGGAAGTTCCTATACCTACTCGGCCTTGGGAATCAATCACAAAAGCGGTGGAAGTGGCGGTTGCTGTAGAAGTAGAGACCCTAAAAAGGTCAGCAGTGGCATTAGCGTAGCCGGAGAGATAAAATCCTATGGTATTTACCGAACCCTGTTCCACCGCAAGTTTGGCGCTCGGAGTAGTCGTTCCAATGCCGACACTTCCACCATTATTAGCCATTGTTATATTTCCTCCATCAGCAAGAAACAATCTTGCATTGCCAGTAGTCGGATTTCCTCCTTGCGCCAAAACAAAGCCACTTTCTGACAGGTCATATCCAATAGTCCAATTTACTGTGCCATTATTTGAATCAAAATCAATCGCTGGGTCAGCATTGGAAGTATCCAAAGAAATGGATGCGGGTATTCCTCCTGTTTTTTCCACATAAATAGCTCCCGCTTCTGGTGTTGATGCTGAAACTCCTATAGTCGTAGCGCCTATCAAAGCTCCGTTAATAGCCATTGAAGAAGAAGCGGATATAACTCCTGATATATGAAGATTGCTCGCCACAGTAGAAGAAGCGGAAGAAATAAAACCATTATATAGAGAAGCCAAACTACCAACTGTCAATGTGGAAGAGGCCTGGAGGCCGCCAGCTACTTGAAGATTACCCGCTACTGTAGAAGAGGCAGAAGAAATAAGTCCCGAAACCAAGGACAAAGTGCCGCTGGCATTGAATCGGGATACTTCAGTTAATAAACCATTCTGTAAAATAGAAAAAGTCAGGGCGCCATAAGAGCTGGTGGTGGCGGTGCCATTATTGTTAGTGGTGTTTTGGAGCAAAATTGAAGTCAAAGCCGCAGTGGTAGTAGCATTATTTTGAAAAGATAACCGAGCAGCCGTATTAGTAGCCGTGCCAATATTAGCCAGAGTCAAAAGAGTGCCAGTAGCATTATTATTTTGAATTGAAAACTTAAACGTAGAAGTGTCATTCATAAAAAGAATATAAATAGCGCCGCTGCCGGCATCTTCGTCGTCGTCTTCCGGAGCACCTACCGCGATATCGGTTATGCCGTCTCCGTCCAAATCGCCAACAGAAGCAATGCTTACTCCAAATTGATCGCCAGTATCCATTGTTACTCCCAAACCGCCAGCAGTACTGCTAATTTTTTGCTTGGACTTAACCGTGCCGTTAGGATTCATAAAAAGAATATAGACAGCGCCGCCATCAGTATTGCCATCGTTATCCAAACGAGCGCCTACCACAATATCTTTAACGCTATCTCCGTCTAAATCGCCGAGAGAAGCAACGCTATACCCAAAACTATCGGTCGCGACCAGCGTTGTGCCAAAATTTCCGGCAGTACTGCTGATTTTTTGATTGGACTTGACCGTACCATCAGGATTCATAAAAAGAATATAGGCAGCGCCGCCATCAGTATTGCCATCGTCATCTTGATGAGCGCCTACTACCAAGTCAGTTACGCCGTCGCCGTCTAAGTCGCCGAGAGAAGCAATATCCTGCCCAAATTGATCGTCGGTATCCATAGTTACTCCCAAACCGCCGGCAGTACTGCTAATTTTCTGGTTGGACTTGACCGTACCGTCCGGATTCATAAAAAGAATATAGACAGCGCCGCCATCAGTATTGCCGTCGTCATCCACGAAAGCTCCCACCGCAATATCAGTCACGCCGTCTCCGTCTAAATCGCCGATATTAGCAATGCTTTGCCCAAAATTATCGCTGGTGTCCATTGTTACTCCTAAACTTCCGGCAGTACTGCTGATTTTTTGGGCGGACTTAACCGTGCCGGCAGGATTCATAAATAAAATATAGACAGCGCCGCCATCGGCATTGCCGTCATTATCCGCATGAGCGCCTACTGCCAAATCAGTTACGCCGTCGCCGTTTAAATCGCCGATAGCGGCAACAGAAACTCCAAATTCATCATTATTGGCAAGAGTATAACCGCCAAAACTATTACTCGTTTTTTGAAATGATTTAACTGTGCCGGCAGGATTCATAAAAAGAACATAAATGGCGCCACGGTCAGTAAAGCCGTCATCATCTTTATGAGCGCCTGCTACCAAATCAGTTACGCCATCCCCGTCTAAGTCGCCGATATTGGCAACGCTCATTCCAAAATTATCATTAATATCTAAAGTTGCCGTAAAACTACCGGCAGTATCGCTGATTTTCTGATTGGATTTTACGGTGCCGTCAGACGAAAGGAAATTCAAGTAAGCATTTTTTTTGCCAAACTGGAGAGAACCGGCAATATTTACCGAACCGGCAACGGAAAAGGCATACGCCCGTCCGGTAGTGGCAGTATTGCCAACCAAAAGCGAACCGGTATTCAAAAGCTGGAGTTTTCGCTCGCCGCCGGAGAAAATCGTCAGACGATTCCTTAACGAAGAATAATCCGTGGAGGTCGCGGAAAGCCCTCCGACATCTATTCTTCCGCTTTCATACACGGTAAAAAGCGAATGCCTGGTAGCGGTAGTATTTCCAGCAACCTCAAAAATACGGCCTAATAATGCTCGGCCGCGCGCCATCACGGTGAGCATAGCTTCCGGCGTGGTAGTGGGGCCGATTCCCAATGCCTGGTTAACCGTTGAAGTCGCAGAACCTCTGACGGTAAGGGTGCCGGTAGCGGTAATATTGGCGACATTTATTAAACTACCTGATAAGAAAGCGTTGCCTTGAACGGAAAATAATTGAGATGGAGAAGTAGTGCCAATGCCCAGATTTCCGCTTATTAAAGATAATCCGTTGGAAGCAAAAATCGTGGAAGAAGCGTTCAATACTCCGCTCACCAGCAGATTGGAGGAAAATGTTGAGGAAGCGGTGGAGATAAATCCACTAAATATAGAGTTGCCTCCGACCGTTAACGTGGAGGAAGCGGATAATGGGCCGGATAATTGGAGAGAATTGGAAATTGTTGAAGAGGCCGTGGAGATAAATCCTGACAGAGTAGAAAGGCCGCTCACTCCCAAAGTGGAAGCGATAGTTGCCGATGACGAGGCCTGAATTGGCCCGGATATTTGTAATGGACCGGCTATGGTGGAAGACCCTGTAACAATCGCTCCGTTACCAACAGTCAACATTCCGGTGGTAGAGGCATTGACTGTGGTAATAGTGCCAGTAGCGGTGATATTCGCCACATTTATTAAACTGCCCGATAAGAAAGCATTGCCTTGAACGGAAAATAATTGAGATGGAGAAGTGGTGCCGATGCCAAGATTGCCGTAGAATACGGAATTGCCGCTGACCTGAAGAGTGGAAGAGGCGGATAATGGGCCGGCTAATTGGAGAGAATTGGAAATTGTTGAAGAGGCCGTAGAGATGAATCCTGCCAAAGTAGAAAGGCCGCTCACTCCCAAAGTATTGGCAATAGTCGCTGATGACGAGGCCTGAATTGGCCCGGATATTTGCAATGAACCAGCTATGGTGGAAGAAGCCGAAGAAATAAATCCGCCAGTCAGAGTAGAAAGTCCATTAGCTAATAAAGTGGAAGAGGCATTAAGAACTCCGCTGACATGAAAATTGCCGGCCACGGTGGTACTGCCGGTAAAGGTGCCTCCGCCCAAGGGTATATAGTTGGAGACGGTGATGGTGTCCGGAATATCCGAATCAGTGATGGCGCCGGAGGAAAAAATCGGTTCGGTAATGGTAACGCCTTTTAAGGTGTTGATTCTGTTGGATAAGGCGATAGTGT
>C687J35174_10001895_pt1 | contig 30033 bp, 25 predicted proteins | sample RifCSPhighO2_01_FD_35174 | JGI IMG/M metagenome (IMG submission 35174) | reverse complement strand
TTGTTGACAAAAAGGTCCGGTGGCCGATCGGTTAGGCAAGGGCCCGCCACAGGCGGGTAAATCTGCAAACCGTTACCTCTCAAAACAATAAAGCAGAGCATGGCCAGGTGTCCGAGCGGTTAGGAAGAGGTCTGCAAAACCTCGTACAGGAGTTCGACTCTCCTCCTGGCCTCCATACAGAGCGCAGCCGCAGTTGTTCGAGCGGTTCCCTGCCCGCCTTTGGCGGGGACTCCGCTCCGGACCTCAAGCATCTCCGATTGCCGTGGTGGCGGAATGGTATACGCAGAGGACTTAAAATCCTCGGGTTGCAAAACCATGCGAGTTCGAGTCTCGCCCGCGGCACAATGAAAAAGACCGAGCAGCGATGCTCAGTCTTTTTTTATTTTCTCCAAGAGCGCTGGAATTTTTTTGAAATCATTGATAAGCGTCGCGCGCATGCCGCCGTTGTAGAGCGCGGCTGCGGGATGATAGAGCGCGAAGAATATCTGCTCACCGATATCATCGAATGTCCGGCGGAATGCCTGGCCGTGCGCCTCGGAAATCTTTTTGCCGGGGATGAAATGTCCCAGCGCGTGCCGCCCGAGGGTGACGATGATTTTCGGCCGGATGATCCGTATCTGCGTATGCAGCCAGGGCATACACGCATCGATTTCTTCGGGAGACGGATCTCGATTTTCCGGCGGCCGGTACTTCACGACATTGGTGATGTAGATATCTTCGCGTTTCAAGTCGATCGCCGCGAGCATCTCCGCGAGAAACTTTCCCGCCGCTCCCACGAACGGCTTCCCCTGCAGATCTTCGTTTTTTCCCGGCGCTTCGCCGATGAACACTATATCCGCATCCGCGCTGCCCTCCCCCGGCACCGCCCGTGTCGCCTGTATCCGAAGCGCGCAAGAACACTTCTGTTCCCATTCGGCATTGGCTGCCGCTAATGTTTTTTCTTTATTCATAATTCATATGAGAGGTCTGTATTTGATGTTCGGCCGATTTCTCATGATGCGTTATTCGTGATTCTTCCCTATGCCACTTGGAATCCCACTGCTGTTTCGAGGAGCTTGCCTTCGATTTCGAAACCGCTTGCGAGCTTGTGCCCGCCGCCGCCGAACTGATGCGCGATCGCTGAGACATCGACGCCGTGATGATCCATAGAGCGCAAGCTGGCGCGTATGATGTTGTCATCGCGCTCCGAGAGCACGAGAGCGAATTTGGCATCCGGTACGGCACTCAAGATCGAGGCGACCTGATAGATGTCTTCGACGGACGCCTGGCACTCGGCGACATCTTGCTTGGTGATAGCAGTGACGAGCATGCCGTTCTTCCTGTTGAAGCGCGCCTTCTCGAAGGCCTTGCCCCAGAGCTTGAGCGCGCCGATATTTTTGTTGGTGAAAATAACCTGCGTGATCTTGGCGAGCGGCGCCCCTTTTCTTACGAGGTTTGACGCTATCTCCATCACGCGCGCCGAGACATTGGAATGTTGGAAACCGCCGGTGTCGAAAAGTATGCCCATGAGGAGCATCGTCGCCATCAGCTTGGTGATCTTCGCCTGCGTCGCGGACAAGAACAGATAGACCACAGATAGACCAGTTCGGAAGACGAAGAATACTCTGTGTCGATCATCACCACATCCCCTGTCACGCTGATATCCGGGTGATGATCGATGAGCACGACCGCCTGTTGTTCTGAAAGCATCCCGGTGATTTTGTGAAACCCGCGATCGACGCTGTCGCACGCGATGACGGCATCGTAACTTGCGAGATCCAATTGATCCGGATGGAAGAATAAACCGTCCGCCAATCCTTTCAAAGTATCAGGGAAAGCATCGAAACAGGCGATATCCACATGTTTTCCACAGTTTTTCACGTATTCTGCCAGCGCGAGATTGGCGCCGACCGTGTCCGGATCGGGACGGCTATGGGCGAACAGGAGCACGCGTTCCGATTTCGAAACGATGTATGCGAGGCTATGGAATTCAGAGTCGAAATTTTGCATAACGTGTGGATAACCCTGAAAAACATCGTGATTAAGCTAAAAAAGTTCTTTCAGTATCTTCTCTACTTTGTCCGCTTCTTCAGCTGTCTTGTCTATTTCAAAGGAGATTTTCGGCATCGGTTTCATATGCAGCTTGCTGTACAGATGCTTCTGGATTTTCGCCAACTCTTTTTTCAGCGTTTCAGAAACATAGTGCGCCTCCTGTTCCGGAAAGACACTGATAAACATACGAGTATAGCGGAGATCCCGTGAAGTGTCAACCTTGGCGATCGTAATGAAGACGCCCGGTTTCAGGGACATCTCGCGCTCCATTATTTCGCCGAGCAGCTTGCGCAGCAGCTCGTTCACTTTGGTGATGCGCATCGAAGACATAGCGTATATATATGATAATTGTTCCCCTGACGCTGTTGTGTCCCCACTAGCCTGCGCCTGCCGATGCCTGTGCCCCCGAGAGGAATCGAACCTCTATTTTATCCTTAGGACGGATTTGTTCTATCCATTGAACTACAGGGGCATGGGCACTGGCGGGCAGGGAGCCTTGTCCACCCAAGGCGGATCAGCCTCGGACTGAAGCTACGGGGACCCACCTCTCTATAATAGTAAAAAAGAGTATTTGACACCAATACTCTTTCTCCGCAGTTTGTACTTCAGGTGGACCGTACCTGATTCCCTGCCCGCCTTCGGAGGGGAACCGGTGACCTCTTCCCAGTCTTGTCGAAGCTCATCAAGACTTTTTGTGGACCGTACCGGATTCGAACCGGTGACCTCTTCCATGCCATGGAAGCGCGCTACCAGCTGTGCCAACGGCCCATACCGCACTTTCTTATCATACTGGCTTTCCCCGATTCGTCAATGTTCGGGAGAGCGGCGAGCCATTCACAAAAGCAGAATTTCCGCTATAATGAAGAGATTTATGATATCCTCAAACCTGATCCGGAATCTGAAACGATCCTCTGACGCCATCCGCCGGCACGTTTTTTGGTTCGNGCTCTTTCTNNTCTCGCTCCCCTTCTCCATTCGCAAGGTTTTTGCCGTGTTCACAGCGGATGGCACGTTTAATGAGTATTTAGATGTGTCCCTCTATCTTTCAGATGTATTACTCTGTATAACCCTGATATTGTACATATTAGAAAACAAATCATATATATTGTCAATATCTTACTGGAGAAAAATGTTCCACGTGGAACATTTACTGCTACCGATTTTCATACCAGCATTCTTTATTTTCTGGTCTGGACTATCCATTTTCTGGTCAGAAAGTCTATCGCTCGCTTGGTTTACGTTTTTAAGGCTTATCGAAGGCTTTTTATTGTACCTCTATATTCTGATGCAAAATGTTCCACGTGGAACATTATCACCACAATCCACCAAATGTTCCACGTGGAACATTCTGCAAATAGCATCTCTCACGATAATTGTTTCAGCCTTTTTTCAGTCTCTAGTGGCCATTTTACAATTTATAAGGCAAAAATCTCTTGGAATGAGCTTTTTGCAAGAAAGTGTCTTTTCCGTATACGATCCCGGGGTAGCTAAAATAGCTATAGACGGCCATATTTTCGTTCGGGCATACGGATTTTTCCCTCACCCGAACGTTTTAGGCGGTTTTTTGGCTATATCGTTGCTTATCACAATGATTCACCCGCTCATATTCAAGTCCAAAATGTTCCACGTGGAACATTCATATCCAAATCAACCAAACCAGCCAAATGTTCCACGTGGAACATTTTCCAGTTTTATCTCTGCCATAGTTCACAAATGTTCCACGTGGAACATTGTATCCAAGAACAACCAAATGTTCCACGTGGAACATCCTGTATATATATGGGGGTACAGGGTGGTAATTTTCGCTCAATTGCTGGCACTTTCCTTCAGCTTTTCAAAATCTGCTATTCTAGCTTTCATTATTGGGCTTATAATAGCCTTTTTCAGTATTCAAAAAATGTTCCACGTGGAACATTTACAACCAAACCAGCCAAATGTTCCACGTGGAACATTTAAAAAATCCTTATCGGAGTATATTGCCAAATGTTCCACGTGGAACATTGATCAGGTATCTGTTGGTCGGATATTCAAGAAAATGTTCCACGTGGAACATTGGATAGTCATACTGGCGGTAGTCTTATCAGGAATGGCGGCGCTTTCCTTTGATTTGAAGCTTTTTTTCACACAGCCTTTATTAGAGCGATTATTCTATATGCAAGCAATTGAAGGCTTGTATAAAGCTTATTTTTTTCAAGGCTTGGGAATAGGACAATTTGTCTTCGATATGCAGCAGTTTTTTGATGAAAAGCTTCTGGTCTGGCAGTTGCAGCCGATCCACAACGTGTTTCTACTTATCTGGAGCGAAGCGGGCATAGTAGGACTCGGCCTCTTTCTCTGGTTTCTGATCTATGCGTTCCTAGAGAACGAAAAAAATGTTCCACGTGGAACATTGGCAGTCGAAACGGAGAAATGTTCCACGTGGAACATTGGCGATACCAGTCCTACAAAAATGTTCCACGTGGAACATTCTGTGGATATCGGACCTGGCGGAATTTCAGAAAGCCGCCAGAAAGTCATATCAGCTTATCTGTTCCGGTCTATTCTGATAGTCATTATATTGATTATACTCTTTGATCATTATTTCTGGGATATCCAGCAGGGGCAGCTTCTTTTGTGGATGATGCTCGCTTTAGCCGCTTCCCGCAAAGGTACTTGACAAATATACTAAATATTGTATAATATGAAACTGTATACGATAGGTCGGTACGCTCCTTTATATTATAGAGTGTCGGACTTTCATAGTCGTGATTGTTTCGTGTGTCGCACGCGGTTCTCTCGCAAGCATCCCCGATACCCTTGCAAAAAAAAACCAAGCAGTGCGGAGGAGCGGTTTTCTCTGAAGCGACGGCCTCGCTTGCCTGATCCGGAGAAGAGCGACGAGATTGTTTTCGATGCGAAAAAATGATATACTCGAGGTACGTAAAAAAACACAAAGAGAGTTCTGATATGCGCCGACCATTCTTCCAAAGCATTTCCGAGAAGAGCGCTCGCTTTACACTGTTTCTTTTTTTTGGCCTGCTTTTTTTGAGCTCGGCCTTTTTTGTTTTTGCCGATGATTCGTCGACCGCGCAGAATATTTTTCAGGATTCCGATCAGGACGGACTGAGCAATGATGAAGAAAAATTATACGGGACGGATCCGTCCAACAAAGACAGTGATGGCGACGGCTATGGAGACGGCGTAGAGGTGGAGAGCGGCTATGATCCGATGAAACGCGCGCCGGGGGATAAGATCATCGCGGGGACAAGCGCATCCGCTCCCGTGACTTCGCCAGAGAACGCCGACAATCTGACGCAGAAAGTTTCCGATGAGATCGCCGGTATCTTGAAAAATAGCGGCGCTGACAAAACGATTTCTTTGGATGAGATAAACAGTTCCGTAGAGAAAATATTGGAGGGGAACACCGAGGAAGCGGCGCTGCCGGATGTCGCTATCGAGGATATCAAGATCAAGAAGCTGTCGAAAAGCCTCAAGGGGGATAAGCGTACCGAGCAGGAACAGAAGGACGCGGTGGAGTACCTGACGGTGCTTTCGTATCTGGCAGCCAACAATGCCCCGCGCGCTTTCCAGACGGAAGATGATCTGAGCGGGATGCTCGAAAGCGTTTCCGGCGATGCGATCACGGCGCTGTCATCGGGCAATATGGAATTCGTCAATCAGCTGTCAAAGCAGGGGGAAAAAATGCTGGAAGAATTGCAGGATGTCGAGGTGCCGGAAAAGATGCTGGATATCCATATCAAAGCTTTGAAGATGGCCAGGTATGCTATGCAGCTGAAAGAGGAGCTTGGCGCCTCTCAGAACGATCCTTTGGGACAGATCGCCGTACTATCCAAGGCCCAGGGATTTTTCGGGAGCGTCATCGGGTTCACTGATGAGGTGCATCAGAAGCTGGTCGATTATGGTATTACCGAGATACCGCTGAATCTGTAGTCCTATGAATATTTTTTTCACATACAAGCGAGAGAGCGAAGAGGCGCGCCAGCCTTCCCCGCGAGGAGTGGCAGTTGCCTTGCTGTTCGCGGGGGCTCTGTTTTTCGGGACACCGCACACAGCCTCTGCCGGATACTGGGGCGAGCCGACGTCGGCGGCGATTATGAAGCATACGATGGAAACCATCCGTCTTGCTGTCCAAGGCGCTACGATCGGAGCGCTGAAGGTGGCGGCCATCCAGACGCTGAACAATCAGGTGGGACAGCTCATCGGCGGCAGCGCATCGGGACGGCCGCTCATCATCACCAACTTCAATGACTTCCTGTACCAACAGCCTCAGCAGAAGACGGAGCTTTTTATGAATGATTTTTTCACGTTGACGACGCGCGGCAAAGGGTCATCGGCGAATTATATCGGTGCCGGCGATAGCGGCGGCATCGGCGGAAGCTATGCTTCGTACCTCGTCTCTGTCGGCAGGCAGGCAATCGGAGAAGGGACGGCTGCCCCTACGCTCAACTTGGAGGAGTATACGCCGAGTCCGCAGGCGATGTTCGCAGAAGGGGATTGGCGGGCATTCAATGCCTTCTTCTCCAACCCGATGAATAATCCTTATGGGTATGCCATAGAGACCGAGAAGGCGTATCAGAACAAATTGGCGATGACACAGCAAGAGGCGGTGGTCAAAGCGCTGTCGCCGGGATTTCTGCCAGTTGAAAAAAATGGGACGGTACTCGCGCCAGCCGGCCTTATCGGAGCCGTGACTGAAAACGTGCAGACCCTCGGGAACGAGATGATCGCCAACGCGACCAATCCGGCCGAGTTCTTGTCAGGAGTCGTCGCCGCTACGGCGACCAAGATGATCAGCGGGCTCATCCAGAATGGCATAGGGCAAGTGCAGGCGAATATCCAGAGAGAGATCGGCAACGTCACCCGGGAGGTCAATTCCGCATTGGGTGACGCGACCAGCGCTCTCGGTCCGGGAGCGGCGTTCGTGCGCGATGTGAATCAGCGTACGAATGTGAATGTCAACTCCAGTACCAATACGATCAAGCAGATCGGTCCCGGCCTGTAGCGGAACATCTATTCGGAAAATTAAAAACTCAGACAGTTCGTCTGAGTTTTTTTGTGGTGAACAATACTGCCTGCCGGTAGGCAGGCGGGGAACCAGTGACCTTCATCTCTCGCTCGAATACCTCATCGGGTGTGGGTCTGTCCAGATTCGAACTGGAGACCTCTACAATGTCAACCTGCCTATCGGCAGGCAGGCGTAGTGCTCCCCGCCCGTACCGAACGGTACGTTCGGGCGGGTAACCAACTGCCAGCCCGAGGCTGGTCCCCTCCGAAGGCGGGAGAGCTGCTTTAAGCGGAAACTCATCTTAGCTTTGGATAATGGTGGATGATACTGGATTCGAACCAGTGACCTTCACAATGTCAATGTGACGCTCTAACCAACTGAGCTAATCATCCAATAAGATGTGAGGGGGCAAGCTGCCAGCCCGAGGCTGGTCCCCTCCGAAGGCGGGCAAGCTGTCTTGGGCGGAAGCTATATGCCCAGGTATCAATTTTTTACTGCGCTGGAGGACTATCCGGAAGGTGATGATTGGAATTGGGGAGCGTATTTTCTTTCTCCGCGACTGCACCTTCGGCTTCCGGTATTTCTGGCGGGGTCGCGATGGCTTTGAAAAAAGCGATCCAGAGCGCTTGCTGGAAGATAGCGAACCAGGCGAAGAGGACGGCGCTTGCTATGAGAGACAGGGTTGTTCCCGCAAAAGGAGCGGCGATGCTTTTTGTCAGAGCATCAATACCCAGGATAACCAGGTTCAGGCAAAAAGTAAAGAAAGCCATAAGCAAGAAAGAAAATGCGCCGAACAGGAGGCTCGTCCCGATGCGGCGGGAGAAGAGCGCGCCGCCTACCTCGATCGCGCCACGCAGAGGCAAAGGGGAGAGCAGGAGATAGAACAGGGCGTATTCTTTGATGAAGAAAATGATGATAATGACCGGAATGAGCGTCAGGATGCCCAGGTGCGCAAGCGAAGTGAGCGCTTCCGGATTCTGCCAGGAGGCGATGAGGAAGGGGATAGCGACAATACCGACGACTGCCAGGAGCAACAAGAACGCGATACATTCGAGCGCCAGCGCCCAGAAGAAATTTTTTCGTATGGCAGGGAGGGTAGCCGGATGATTGGGGGACTCGGTTTTGCCCGCGACGAAAGCGAGCGCCGCGATCAGGTTGCTTTTGCCGAAGATGCCGACGATGCTGAGCGCCAGAAACACGAGCGTGAGAGACAGCATCTCATAAGGGGTGTACGACGAGAAGAGCGAAGCCAGTTCCTGGAGAGAGGCGGCCTCTCCGAGAGGAGTACCGAGCCGGCTTTCATAGATGCCGACGAGAGCGATGATCATACCGAAAATCCAGGGCAGCTTCTTGGCTGTCGAGGCGCGCCAAGCTGGCGCGAGCAGGGTATGAAAAGAGAATTTTTCCATACGCAGGGAAGATTTAAACGGCGATTTCTTTCGGGGCGGTGATGCCGACGATCGCATTGAACTCGTCTTTTTCGAGCGTTTCTTTCTCGAGCAGCGTGCGCGCGAGCGTATCGAGGATGGCGCGCTTCTCGGTCAGGATGTCCGTGGCACGCTTGAAGGCCTCATCGATCAGGTGGGACACCTCGATGTCGATATCCTGGGCGGTTTTCTCGGAGTAATTGCGTTCCTCGTGCATTTCGCGTCCGAGGAAGACGAGCTCGTCTTTTTTGCCGAACGTGCGTGCGCCGAGCCGGCTCATACCGTAGCGCGTGACCATATTGCGCGCCATCTGAGTCGCCCGTTCCAAGTCGCTCGATGGTCCGGTCGTGATGTCGCCGAAAATAAGCGTCTCGCTCGCATAGCCGCCGAGCAGCATCGCGAGCTCATCGATGAAATACTTGTATGAATGGAGACTCTTGTCTTCCGAAGGGACAGCGAGCGTGTAGCCTCCGGCATGACCGCGAGAAATGATGGAGACCTTCTGTACCGGATCGGCGTACTCTAGGCTGGCGCCGACCAGGGCGTGCCCGCCTTCGTGATACGCGATGATCTTCTTCTCTTCGGGATTGATAACGCGGCTGCGACGCTCGGGACCGAGGATCACTTTTTCGATCGATTCGGTCAATTCCGGCATTCCGATCGTTTTCTTGTTGCGGCGGGTAGCCAGGATAGCCCCTTCGTTGACGAGATTGGCGAGATCGGCGCCGGAGAATCCAGGCGTGCGCTCGGCGATGACGCGCAGTTTCACGGTGTCTTCCAGCGGCTTGTTCTTGGTATGGATGGCGAGAATCTGCTCGCGCTCATTGATATCCGGCAGATCCATCGTGACGCGGCGATCGAAACGGCCGGGACGGAGGAGGGCCGGATCGAGCACATCGGGGCGATTGGTGGCCGCGATGACGATGACGCTCGTGTCGGTCTCGAAGCCGTCCATCTCGACGAGAATCTGATTGAGCGTCTGCTCGCGTTCATCGTGCCCGCCGCCGAGTCCTGCGCCGCGATGGCGCCCGACGGCATCGATCTCGTCGATGAAGACGATGGCCGGCGCGTTTTTCTTCGCCTGTTTGAACAGATCACGGACGCGGCTGGCGCCGACGCCGACAAACATCTCGACGAATTCGCTGCCGCTAATATTGAAGAAGGGGACGCCCGCTTCGCCGGCGACCGCTTTGGCCATCAGCGTCTTGCCGGTTCCCGGAGGACCGAGCAGGAGCACGCCTTTGGGAATCTTGGCGCCCATAGCGAGGAATTTTTTCGGATGTTTGAGGAAATCGACGACTTCTTCGAGTTCCATTTTGGTTTCCTGGGCGCCGGCGACATCGGCGAAGGTAGTGCGCTTTTTCTTGTCTTTGGGATCGGTCATCCGCGCGCGGCTCGTGCCGAAAGAAAGTGCTTGGGCATTGCCGCGCTGCGCCTGACGCATCATGAACCAGATGAAGGCGCCGATCAGGATGAAGGGGAGCAGGAACGGGAGAATGGTCGCCAGCCAGAATCCGAAGCCGGACTCTTCTTTGACGGTGATGGAGACATTCTTGAGCTTTTCCTTGTCGATCCCGTAGTTCGCCAGCGTCTCGCTGAGAGAACTCTCGGATTCTTTGCTCGCCGTCTGTTTTTTGCCGTCTTGCAGCTCAATCTGCAGGGCATTGCTTTGGACGACGATCGTTTTGACCTGATCCTGATTGATTTCCGTCACGAGCTCGCTTAACGAAATCGGGGCGGGCTTATTCTCAGGCGTCTGATAGAGAATGATGATGCCTGAGATGAGCAGGAAGAGGAGGATCAGTGTGGAGAGATGTTTCAGTATTTTTTCCATAATATGTGGGGCTCAAAAAGGTTAATGCGCTTGTATATATGAGTGTCCGAGGCTCGTTTTCAGCTTATTGCTTCGTCAATCGGCAGCGGATCAAAGTGGGATATTACGCTTGTTTGGTGCGTTTGGCTCGGCGATAGAGCAGCCTTACTGTATCACCCTTTCGGATAAACTTCAACCCTTGGAATGTCACGGTCTGCATCTTATTTTTGCTGCTTTTGAGGGCTTTGATCAGCTCGCCCAGGAGATTTTTGCTCGGATTCTGGCCGGCCAGGAGCGGCCTGAGCCAAGCGCGGAGCGTATAGCGGAGGAGCGTTTCCGGAATCTCGAGCGCGGCAGCGCGCGAAAACTCCAGAGAGGCCGCGCCCCGCTCCACCGCCAAAGAGGGGGAGAGGCTTTCCAAGAAGGCATAATCATCACCGAGCAGCATCGCGGTTTCGGCGAGCAGCGTTCGCGCCTGCGGTTGGAAATGTTGTTCGAGCAGCGGGATGAGCTCGTGCCGGACGCGGTTGCGGAAATAGCGCGGATCCTGATTGCTCGAGTCTTCCCGGAAAGCGATTCCTCTTTCCTTCAGGTAGCGCAAAATATCGGCCCGGCTCATTTCGATGAGGGGCCGGATGATGGCATTGTGTTTCGGGCGCATCGCCGCCAGTCCGGCAAGTCCGGTACCGCGGAGCAGCCGCAAGAGAAGCGTCTCAGCCTGATCGTCTTGGTTGTGAGCGACGGCGATATGCGTTGCGCCCGTTTTCCGGCGGAGCGTTTCGAAAAAAGCGTAGCGGAGCGCGCGGAGCGTCTCTTCCGAAGCGGTGCTCTTCGGTTTGCGGGAAGCGACGGTTGCGGGCAGGCCGTAGCGAAGCGCTGTCTGTTTCGCGAGCGCCGCATCACGGTCGGAATCCTTGCCGCGCAGATGGTAATTCATATGCGCTACAGAGAGCGTGAAATCGTATTTTTTCTGCAAGAGCCAGAGCACGTCGAGGAGGCACAGGCTGTCCGGTCCGCCGGACACGCCCACGATAAAAGAATCTCCTTTGTGCCAGAGATCGAAGGTGCTGATGGTATTCAAGACGCGCTTGATGAAGCGGCGGACGAAAGGCGGGAGGGGAGCTTCACGCTGTGGCAGTATGTTCCGTGATGATCGCGTAGGCCTTTTGGATGGCTTCGTCGAGCTTGCCCTGCCCGTTTTCGATGGTGTAGTCATAGATGTCCGTATGCTTGAGCCACTCTTTAGTATACTCCATCCGCTCGCTGATATATTCTTCCGTGAGGTTGTCTCGCGTGCGGATGCGCTTTTCCAATATTTCGAGCGGAGCGATGATGAATATCGCGATGATCGATGGGAAAAGCTGCTTGGCGGTCTCTACGCCTCGGTAGTCGATCTTCCAGAGGCCGATTTTCCCTGAGCCGGCGACCCGCTCCAATTCTTTTTTGGTAACGCCATAATAGTTGCCGTTGTAGTGTTGTGCGTATTCAGCCAGGTCGCCGCGTTCGATTTTCTGTTCGAATTCTTTTTCGGAAATGAAATAATACGGATGCCCGGAACTCTCGCCGATACGCTTGGGGCGCGTTACGGTAGTGATGATTTTTTCTATAGGCAGAAGCTTCGAGAGCCCGGCAATGATGGAATCTTCTCCGGCGCCGGAAGGTCCGGAAATGATGAATATGTTTCGCATAATTTTTTATACCCAATAGTGTTTTCCCGCAAACCATCTTTTTTCTTTCCCTTTTTCTCCGCCGAACATATCCGATGGAAGTCACCGAGAAAAGGTCTGTCCTGCGAAACGCGTCACGCCTCTTTTCTAGCGGCACTTCCCTCGCCTATGTGACCGGCGTCGACCGGAGAAAGAAAAAAGATGGTTTGCGGGAAAACCGCCTATGAAATAACTGGTGGATTTTACGAAAACACCCTGGCAGAGCAGGATGTTTCGCTGGCGTCAGGCTTTGTCTTCTTTTTCAGCCTTCTTTTCTTTGGCGTCTTTGGTTGCGCCCTCTTTCACCGGCAGGAGCCCCATCCGGTGGCTCTTGGGATCGACGGAGAGGATTTTCCAGGAATAGGTCTCGCCTTCCTTGAAGACTTCCTCGATTTTCTTGCCCGGGTAGACTTCTTGGAATTCGCTCACGTGAGCCAATCCGTGGATGTCCTTGTCGAGATAGACGAAGGCTCCGAAGTGATTGATCTTGTCCACCTTGCCCGGCAGGATGTCGCCCACCTTGTATTTGTCGAGCACGGTGTTCCACGGATCTTCCTTGAGCGCCTTCATCGAAAGCGAGATGCGGGTGTCTTCGATGCCGATGATTTTCGCCTCCACTTGGTCGCCGGTCTTGATCATCTCGCGCGGATCGTCGATGAGCTGCCAGGCCAGTTCGGAGATGTGTACCAAGCCCTCCAGTTTTTCCGCGGGCTTCTTCTCGCCTTCTTTGACAGGCGGCGCGAACTTGATGAAAGCGCCGAAATCGACGACGCCGCTCACTTCGCCCTGCACGACTTCTCCGACACGCAGCAGATTGATGAGCGCGCGCTCTTTCTCGCTCTGAGCCGCTTTCTCGCTCACGATCAATTTTTCATTCTCGCGATCGGCATCGAGGATGCGCACATGCACTTCCTGACCGATGAGTTTTTTCAGAAGATCGAGGATCTTGTTCTTGTCGCCGTCCTCGACGCGCGGATAGTGTTCGCTTGCTAGCTGGGAAACCGGCAGGAAGCCCATGATGCCGTTGACTTCGATCATCAGTCCGCCCTTGTTGGCATCGACGACTTTCGTGGTCACCACTTCGCGGTTGGTCAGCTTGTGCTCGATGTCATCCCAGGATTTCTCATAGGAGGCTTCGCGGATGGAGAGCTCGATATAGCCATCCTCGTTCTCATAGTCCATAAGCGTCGCTGTGACCGTCGTGCCGACCTTCAGCTTGCCTTCCGGGCCGAGGCCGTCGCGCATTTCTTTGCCGAGCACGATGCCGGTGCCGAGCGGGCCGAGATCGACGAGAGCCGAACTGGAAGCGACGCTTATGATGACGCCCTGAATCACGTCGCCTACTTCAGGGACGTCCACGACATGCTTGGCGAGCAGTTCATCCATCGGTGATGGGTTGGCTGCTACTTCTCTGGTTTGTGTAGTTTGAGTCATATATATAGTTGAGTCTCGCGAGTACGCCCTGCTCGCTTCAGTCAATGATTATTGAGCGCCCCTTCCTTATTTAAAGCAAAAAACACCGTAAAACGTGAAAGTCGGGTGTTTGGTCAACGCTTGAGCAAAAGGATTGAAGCATCCTCGTATTCAGTTGTATTAGCCAATTACCCTGAAACCCCCTGAACGAGGGTTCTTAATGAGCATAGACCAGAATTTGATTTTTGGCAAGCCCCGCCGCAAACGACCTGCGTATGCGCGATAGTATGAGAATGGGGTAGTGAATTCAAGAATTTAATGCCCCTTTTTCAGTAGACAGGGATGTGGAAATCGTGCTACACTGAAGCATATCCTTCTTTGTCGAAGGAGATTTTTGAAAAGTGTACCGGCGCTATGAATATACAGTATTACGGAGATTTTTGCTTTAAAATAAGCACGAAGCCAGCTGGGCGCGCCACCGAAGATATCGTTATCTGGACCGATCCTCTGCAAAAAGGCGCCGGTTTGCGTTCGCCTCAGGGACAAGTCGACCTCATTTTCTTGTCTCACAGCAAGAGGGAGGAAATGAAGGATGTACTCAAGGAAGAGACGGTTGTTTTTGATGCCCCGGGAGAATACGCCGCCAAGGGTGTTGCCGCACTCGGTTTCCTGACCTATCGCGATACGGAAGAGGGCAAAGCCAGAGGACAGAATACCGTTTTTATCTTCGAGAGCGAAGGCATCCATCTCTGCTATCTGGGGGCACTGGGGCACGATATCACGCCGGAGCTTTTGGATAAGCTCAGTGGCGTGGATATAGTGTTCATTCCGGTCGGGGGCGGCGATACCACTTCGGCCAAGCTGGCTGCCGAATTGGTGCGTAAGATAGAACCGAGCATCGTGATCCCGATGCACTACAAGATTCCCGGACTGACGCTGTCCCTCGAAACGGAGAAAGCGTTCTGCGATGCTCTCGGCAATTGTCCGGCGCAAGCCCTCCCCAAGCTTAATATCAAGCAGAAAGATCTGGAGGGAAAGAAGATGGAGGTGGTTATTTTGGAAAGAGGAGTCTAAAGTATGGCAAAGAGTTTGTGGGAAAAGATAGAATGGGTGCGCGAGCAGCCGGAAAGCATCCGGATGCGCTATGTGCTCGGGTGCCTTTTGGTTTCTATGGCATTCATCCTCGGTATCTGGCTGCTTTCACTCAAAGAAAGTTTTCGGAGCATCGGTCAGGATGTGCCGGCCGCCGTCGACAAGAGCCGGGAACTGCTGCCGTCAGGAGGGACGCCGTCGCTGAATGATCTCCTGGAGCAGGCCGCTCCGCTCCGTGCAGATGGACAGAAAGAGAAATCCGGTCAAGACTATTTCAATGAGCAGTTCCAGGGGCGCACGCCGGATACGGGGACTGTCCAATCGGATGTGCCAGCGACCCCCTAAAGAAAATACGTATGCAGGGAAAAGAATTTCATGACGGAAAAATCGAAGCCCGCTCCATCACGGATGAAGTGAAGCAGTCCTACCTCGATTACGCGATGAGCGTGATCGTGGCGCGTGCGCTGCCTGATGTGCGCGACGGATTGAAACCGGTGCATCGCCGCATCCTCTATTCGATGTGGTCGACCGGACTCCGCTCGACCGCCAAGTTCCGCAAATCAGCCACGGTCGTCGGAGAAGTCTTGGGAAAATATCATCCGCACGGCGACACGGCCGTGTATGACACGATGGTGCGCTTGGCTCAGGATTTCTCGCTCCGCTACCCGCTCGTCTGGGGACAGGGAAACTTCGGTTCGATGGATGGCGACAGCGCTGCCGCCTATCGCTATACCGAGGCCAAGCTCGCTCCGATCGCCGAAGAGATGCTACTCGATATTGACAAGGACACGGTGGACTTCATCCCGAACTTCGATGGGATGCACGAGGAGCCGCTCGTGCTGCCAGCGAAACTTCCGCAGCTGCTTTTGAACGGTACCGTAGGCATCGCGGTGGGTATGGCGACCAATATCCCGCCGCACAACCTGAATGAGCTGGTGGACGGCATCTGCCATCTGATCGAAAACCCGGAAGCGAGCGTCGATGATCTGATGCAGTTCATCAAGGGGCCCGACTTCCCCACCGGCGGCACCATCTATAATGAAAAAGACATCCGCGAAGCCTACGCGACCGGCAAGGGACCGATTATGGCGCGCGCCAAAGCGGAAATCGTCGAGACGAAAAGCGGCCAGTTTCAGATCATCATCACCGAGATGACGTACGCGACCAACAAGTCGTCCCTCATTATGAAGATCGCCGAACTGGTGAAGGGAGACAAACTCTCTGGCATCAAGGACCTGCGCGATGAGTCCGACCGGAACGGCGTGCGCATCGTCGTCGATCTGAAGAAAGAAGCCTTCCCGCAGAAGGTCCTGAACAAGCTCTACCAGATGACGGATCTGCAGAAGAATTTCAACGTCAATATGCTGGCGCTCGTCGACGGCGTCGATCCGCAGATCCTCACGCTGAAAGCCATTCTCGAGCATTACATCAGGCATCGCGAGATCGTCGTGGTACGCCGCACTGAATATGATCTGCGGAAGACGAAAGATCGCGCGCATATCCTGGAAGGATTGAAGCGAGCCCTCGACCACATCGACGCGATCATCGAGACCATCAAGAAGTCGCCGAACAAGGAAGAGGCGTACGTCAATCTGATGAAGAAGTTCAAGCTCTCCGATCTCCAGACGACGGCGATCCTGGAGATGCGCTTGCAGACGCTTGCCGGTCTCGAGCGCCAGAAGATCGAAGACGAACTCGCGGAAAAATTGAAACTGATTATCGCTCTCGAAGACCTCCTGAAGCATCGCAAGAAAATCCTGGGTCTCGTGAAAAGCGAGCTCATCGAAGTCCGGGAGAAGTTCGGCGATGAGCGCCGGACGAAGGTCGTGAAGACCGGCGTGACGGAATTCAAGCAGGAAGACCTGATTCCCAATGAAGAGGCCATCATCACGCTGACCGAGGACGGCTATATCAAGCGGATGAATCCGAGCGTGTATCGCGTCCAGAAGCGCGGCGGCAAGGGCGTCATCGGCGCGACGACCAAGGAAGAAGATCGTATCGCCCAGGTACTCTCGATCACGACGCATGACAACCTGATGTTCTTCACGAATACCGGCAAGGTGTTCCAGACGAAGGCCTATGAGATCCCGGAATCCTCGCGCACGTCGAAAGGGCAGGCGATCGTGAATTTCCTGCAGGTGGCGCAGGCAGAGAAGATCACCGCCGTCATCGCGTTCGGCAACAATGACGCTTTCAAATATCTCTTTATGGCGACTGAGAACGGCACGATCAAGAAAACCAAGCTGGAAGATTTCGAAAATGTGCGCCGGAGCGGACTGATAGCGATCACGCTCGATAAGGGCGATACGCTCGGCTGGGTGCGCCTGACGACCGGCAGCGATGATGCGGTGCTCTCGACGAGCGACGGCCAGGCGATCCGTTTCAAGGAAACCGATGTGCGTCCGATGGGGCGCAATGCCGCCGGCGTGCGCGGGATGAAGCTGAAGGGAGACGACAAGATCGTCGGGATGGACGTGATTCCCAAAGGCGAAAAGGGATTGGAGCTCCTGATCCTCTCGCAGAACGGTTTCGGCAAACGGAGCGAACTCAAATCCTACAAAGTCCAGAAGCGCGGCGGTTCCGGCATCAAGACGATGAAAGTGACGGCCAAAACCGGCAAGCTCGTNGGCGCGGCGATCACCAGTCTGGATGTCATCGAGGACGACCTGATCCTGACTTCCCAGAAAGGCACGATTATCCGCGTCCCTTTCAAGAGCGTGCCGCTGCTCGGCCGCGTGACGCAGGGCGTGCGCGTGATGAAACCGCAGCCAGGCGACGGCGTGGCTGCGTTCACTCTGCTCTAAGCCGGAAGGTTGTCAAAAACAGCCGGCCGTGTTACAGTGCGAATGTTAAATTTAATCACGAGCGGATGTTGGTCAGTCCCTAGATGGTAGGCAGCTGACGAGTATCTTGCTGACATACAGAGTTATGGCACTCACGCACAAGCAGAAGGAGAAGGTAACGGGGTCCGTCAAACGCCACGATAAGGATACGGGGTCTCCCGAATACCAGGTCGCGCTGTTTACCGAGCAGATCAAGAAGCTCACGACGCATCTGCAGAAGAACAAGAAGGACTTCCATTCGCGGCGCGGGCTGCTCAAGATGGTCGCCAAGAGAAAGAAGCTCTTGAGCTACCTTGAGAAGACCAATGAGAAATCATATAAGGAAGTAACAAAAACTTTGGGGCTTCATTGAGCCCCTTTCTATTTTTTCAAACCTATGGCGAAGTTTGCAGAACAGCGGGTCGGAGTGCTCGTCGATATCCAGAACCTGTACTACAGCGCGCGCGTGCTGTATGGCAAGAAAGTGAATTTCAAGAATGTGCTTTTGGCAGCGACGGAGGAGCGCAAGCTCATCCGCGCGATCGCCTACGGCATCAAGACCATCGAAGCGACGGAAGAGAAGTTTTTCGAAGCGCTGGAAAAAAGCGGGTATGAAGTGAAGACGAAGGACCTCCAGATCTTTCCGGACGGATCCAAGAAAGGCGACTGGGACGTAGGCATCGCCGTCGATGCGATCAAGATGGCGGCCAAGCTCGATGTGGTCGTGATCGTTTCCGGCGACGGGGACTATGTGTCTCTGGTAGAGTACATCCAGAGCACGTACGGGTGTCGCGTCGAGGCCATCGCTTTCGCAGAATCCGCCAGCCAGAAGCTCGTGGACCAAGTTGATGACTTCATCAATCTTTCCGAGAATAAGAAAAGATTCCTGATCGGGTAGAGGCAGGGCAACCCTGGAAAAACGACCGCTGCTATCTGCAGCGGTCGTTTTTTTGCAGTCGCTGTTGACAGCACGGCATTTTTTCAGTAGAGTGCCGATGTAAGTCTATTCATTAACAGTGTGCTTTGGGCAAGGAAAAGTTCTTGAAAGAGCTCAAATCTCAAAGATCAAAGCGTGAAAATCTTTTTACTTTTTGACTTTTGTGCTTTGGGTCTCGCTTCTCTTCTTTCTCGTGTCCCCGGCGTACATATCGTATGCAAGAGAAAAAATGGTCTCTCCAGCTCGGAGGACGGGAGCTTGTCATTGAGACAGGCACGCTTGCCAAGCAGGCGAGCGGATCGGTGACGGTGCGCTATGGCGACACGGTAGTGCTCGCGGCGGCCGTGATGAGCAAGGAAATGTCCAAGATCACCGGGTATTTTCCGCTGATGGTGGATTATGAGGAGCGGTATTATGCCGCAGGAAAAATCAAGGGATCGCGCTTCATCAAGCGCGAAGGGCGTCCTTCCGATGACGCCGTTCTGTCCGGCCGCGCCGTGGATCGCACGATCCGCCCGCTGTTCGACAGCCGGATGCGGAACGAAGTGCAGGTGGTAGTGACGACGCTGTCGTATGACGGCGAGAACGATCCGGATCTCGTGGCGATGATCGCGGCTTCGGCGGCGCTCGCGCTGTCCGATATCCCGTGGAACGGCCCGATCGGCGCCGTGCGCGTCGGTCTGCAGGAAAACAATTTCGTCCTGAACCCGTCGAGCGAAGAGCGCGACAAGAGCGCTTTGGACCTGCTGCTCTCCGGTACAGAGGAGAAGATCAATATGATCGAGGCGAGCGCAGAGGAGATCACGGAAGAAAAGATGGCCGAAGCGTTCGAATTCGGCTTTGAGGCGATCAAGAANATNACNNGCTTCATTGAAAGCGTGCGCGCGGAAGCCGGCAAGGCCAAGCGCGAAGCGGCGCTCCTGCGCGGTTCTGACGAGTTCGAAGCGGATATCCGCCGGGTGTGCGCCGAGCTCGGCATCGCGGAAGCCCTGTACATCCGGCCGAAGCAAGCGACGGAAGCCAAGGTGGCTGAGATAAACGAAAAAATCCGGGCGTACGCTGCCGAAAAATATCCCGATCAGAAAAACCTTTCCGAATTGCTCGCGATCATTGTCGACGAGGTTTCTGATGAGGCGGTACATAAGAATATCCTCGAGAAAGACGCTCGTCCGGATGGTCGTGCGATCACTGAGATCCGCCCGATCACGTGCGCTGTCGGCATTCTGCCGCGCACGCACGGTACGGGACTCTTCACGCGCGGAGAGACGCAGGCTCTGACCGTTACGACGCTCGGAGCGCCTGGCGATGAGATGGTCGTCGATACGATGGAGACCGATATGAAGAAGCGCTATATGCATTTCTACAATTTCCCCCCGTACTCGGTCGGCGAGGTCAAGCCGATGCGCGGACCGGGACGCCGAGAAGTCGGTCACGGTATGCTGGCAGAAAAAGCGCTGATACCGGTGCTGCCTTCCCGGGAAGAATTCCCCTACACGATCATCCTTGTCTCGGAAGTCTTGGAATCCAACGGCTCTTCTTCGATGGCCTCGACGTGCGGCTCGACGCTGTCGCTTATGGACGCCGGCGTGCCGATAAAGTCGCCGGTGGCCGGTATCGCGATGGGCGTGATCACGGGCAAGGATGGTGCCTACAAGGTGCTCTCCGATATCCAGGGGCTGGAGGATCATTATGGCGATATGGACTTCAAAGTGGCCGGTACGAAAGACGGTATCACGGCGATGCAGATGGATGTGAAGATCGACGGGCTGACGCCGGCGATGCTTGCGGTCGCTATCGCGCAAGCCAAGGAAGGGCGGCTGTTCATTATGGACAAGATGCTGGCAATTATTCCGGAGCCGCGCACGACGATGTCGCCGTACGCTCCGCGCATCATCACGCTCCATATCAATCCGGAGAAGATCCGCGATGTCATCGGTCCTGGCGGCAAGGTGATCAATCAGATCATCGATGAGACCGGCGTGTCTATTGATATCGAAGATGACGGATCGGTATTCATCACTTCGACGGACGAGACGAGTGCCGCCAAAGCCGTTGAGTGGATCAATAATCTCACGCGCGAAGTGAAGGCCGGAGAGCTGTTCCAGGCCCGCATTACGCGCATCATGGACTTCGGAGCGTTCGCGGAAGTGCTGCCGAACCAGGANGGNCTNATCCATATTTCCGAGCTGGCTGATCATCGCGTAGAGAAAGTCGAGGACGTCGTGCATGTCGGCGATATCGTGCCGGTGGTCGTCAAGGAAATCGACAGTCAGGGACGTATCAACCTTTCGCACAAAGCGGCGCTTAGCCAGATGCGCGAAGAGGCGTAGATTTTCTTGGATCACATCGCTTGCCAGAGGCAAGATGCAGGAAGAAAAAATTTGATGTATACTAGAGAGAGGCGACTCTCTCTTTAGTTTGCATATTCAATTCATATTGCTGAAACAACCTATGGCATTCGCATGGTTTTCAAATAAGCAATCTCCTAAGCCAGAAAGCTCACGCAGTTCATCCGAGGCCGATCCTTTGGTGCGTACGATGCAGGATGATATAGAAAGCATCAAGAGCGGAAACGTTTCTCCGAAGCCGTTCCAATTCAAGCAAGTGCCTTCCTCCCGTACCACTGCCAACCCGTTCGGCGCAGAGGGGGAGCAGCTATCGCCAGCGGAGCAAGTGGGCAACCCTTTCGGCATTGTCCCGGAACAGTTCCAGTCCCGCCCAGCCGAACAGCTTGAGCAGCCGAAACTTGACAATGGTTTGAACGTATTGGTTCCTGCAGGGGAGCTCTTGGTCAACCAGCCTCAGAACAATCATCGAAAACTGCGATTGATCATCATTATCATGGCGATTCTACTCTTGTTAGGCGGAGGAGCATTCTATTTCTTCTGGAATAATCAGTCACAGGAACCAGAAAACCTTCCGGTGCCGGCCGCTGTCACAGAAACTCCGGTAGATGTGCCGCCAGATATCATTCCGGAGAGCCCTTTTGCTTTGGACAAGCCGAATTATCTCTCTATCAATACTGAAACCGTCTCTCCGGCGGAGATTCGTCAAATATTATCCCAAACGGCCGAGCGTGTCAAAGGAGCTCAGATTACCACTCCGATAGCATTTCTGATCACTGATCAGAATAACAACCCGCTCGCTTTCAGCCGCCTGGCTTTTCTTTTGAAACTGGACGTGGCTTCAGAGGCACTGGATCTGATAGATGAAACGTTTACCGTGTATATATACAACGATGCTTCGAATATGCGCCTTGGTCTCGCCCTGACTCTCAAGGATGCTCAGGCAGCCGCTCTCGCTCTGGCGAAAACAGAGCCATCTCTCCCCTACGCGTTCCGGGCACTCATTCTCGAGCCGGATGTAAGCGTTGCCAAGAATANCACCTTCCGCTCGAACGCATACAATCAATACTCCATCCGCTTCGCGAACATAGACAGCGAGCGCGGNCTATCGCTTGACTATGCGCTGAAAGATAACCAATGGTATATAGGAATGAGCAAGTATACCCTGCGCGCGATCCTCGATATGAATGCGAAGTGATAAATGAGGCTCTATCAAAGCAAAAACTCGATCAATAAAAAAGTAATGTATTTATTTCGGAGAGCCTGATACTGGGGAAAATAAGTGTAGCAGCGCAATAACAGAAAAGATGCTTTAAATAAAGCATAATGATGTTCCGTGGATTGACGCAGAGGGTTTTTTCTGCTATAATTGACTTGTATGTAGTTGAACTTTGACAATTTCCCTTCATAGAACCGTTCCCGAACGGTGAAAGAGTTCCCAATCACAATTCCCCCCTAATTGTGAAGGGGATTCTTTCACTGTTCAAGTGTTCCAGCAATGTACTGGGGCCGCCTCGCCCTAACACGAGGACCAAAACAAAAACAAAAGTTCCTCCTGAAAAATAAAAAACCCAGGAGAAAAACAAAAAGAAACAAAAAATCGTTCTTTCAAAAAACCAAAGGCNNANTGCCAGAGAACGGTGAAGGGAGAAGTAGCTAAAGCGTTAGGCTAGCTGCGATTGGTGCAAGTGCACAAACTACAGGAATGCTCAATGGATTACCGATGCTTTCTCACCCGGAGCTACGTAACCGACATACCTGTTGGCACATGCAAGTTCGGGCGCTTACTGCCAAATAATTTATTATAGGGCGCATGAAGCGCCCGACACCAACAATTTCGTTCGGTGATCGGGCACAGGATGAAGCAAGAGAGATGATAATGGCTCAGAAGGCCGTTTTTTTGTTGTTTGTCTGCGCGAAAGCGCAGGTATAAACAACAAATCCCGCCGTAGCTTAGCGAAGGCGGGTGTAACTATGCGGCACAATACCGGCTATCTTGAAATACGGGGTCACATAATTTATATTGGTTCTGCGGGGTCGTTGTCTTTCTTAGAGTATACTTTTTTACCGTAAGCAACCTTTCCGGGAGTCACTCATTCGTCCAGCGACGAACTCGCTTATGAACTTTTTTCGATCCGTCCCGCCAAGGCAGGACGGAACCGTGCTCGAAAAAACTTCAATTCTCCCGGNAAGNTTGCTTACGGCAAAAAACAGNTTACTCGTCCATCATCGGTTGACCTGGGATATGATACTATGTCTGTATGGCAAAATTCAGAGTACAATCCGCGGCGGGGTCTTTGGGTGAAGAACTCGGATGCCGCTATCTGAGCCAAAAGGGGTATAAGATCCTGCAGACGAATTACTGCAATGCTTCAGGCCGGCGCCTGGGCGAAATCGATATCGTGGCGCAAAAAGGCAAGGAACTCGTCTTTGTGGAAGTAAAAACGCGCCTGGGCTCGTCTCAGAGCGTGATTCTGCCGGAAGCCAGCATTACGCCAGCCAAACTGCATAAGCTGGAGCGCATCGTCGCGCACTATCTGCGCGAAAAGCGCTGTGAATCTGCCTCCTATCATTTCGATGCCTTGGCCATCCTGTATGATGAAACGCTGAAGAAAGCCTCTATCCGGCACCTCGAGCATATTTTTTTCTAGACAAGCAACGGGCCATTTGCTACACTTGGTGGTACAGGTCCCGGAATAATTTTTTGAAATACAGTATTATGTCGCTCGATGCCACGCTGCTCGCAGAACTCAAGCAGAAACTGCTCGGAGAAAAAGCCCGTTTGGAGGCGGAACTTTCCCGTTTCGCGAAATCGACCGGTGTCTCAGGCAGCTATGAGACGCAGTTCGAGAATATCGGACCTGATCCGGATGAGAACGCCAGCGAAGTCGAGGCGTATGTGGACAATCTCGGCTTAGAATCGAATCTCGAGGGCCAATGGAAGGACGTGAATGATGCTTTGGAAAAAATGGAAAAAGGCACATACGGAATCTGCGAAAAAACCGGCGAAGAAATAAGTGCGGAGCGGCTGCAGGCATATCCGGCGGCACGGACCGCCATTTAAGCTGTGGATACCGGCACTATGAGGCTACAGAAAGTGTTGGGAGCAATACTTTTCGTAGCCTTTTTTCTTTGGCTGCATTTCGCCGTACGCTCCTGGATAATCGGAGCGGATGCCGTTTGGACGGTGTGCAATCAGGGNGGACCATTCGGAATCCTTTTGCCAAGCTGGCTGTTTCTCTGTATCGGTATCGGTGCGGGGATTTTCTTTTTGGTACAGTGGCTGAAGGAGGAATCGTGGATTACCGAGTGGCCATGGCTCGCTCTCGTAGCGGGCGGCTTGGGGAATCTGTTGGAGCGACAGCTATTTGGCTGTATTATGGATTATATCGCATTGTCGCCGCTGCCTGTTTTCAATGTCGCAGATATACTGCTGACAGTAGGAGTGGTGGGGATTTTGTGGAGTTGGTATCTCAAGAGAAAAGAGAATGGCTGACAAAGAAAAGTTTTCATTCCTGACTCACCATTCCTGCTTCTTAATTCTTTCAAAAAACTATGTCGGCAAAAGTGCATTCTGCAGCGACCCTCGGATTGGAAAGCGTTGCCGTAGAGGTGGAGGTAGACGTACTCTCCGCGGGTTTGCATCATTTCACTCTGGTCGGACTGCCCGATACTGCTATCAAGGAATCGCGTGATCGCGTGAGCGCCGCGCTCAAGAATAGCGGCTTCCGGCCCCCGCATCAGTGCGGGCGCGTGACGGTCAATTTGGCGCCAGCCGATCTGCCCAAGAATACCCCGATCTATGATCTGCCGATGGCGCTCGGGTTTCTTTTGGCGACAGAGCAGCTGTCTTTCGACTACCGGAAAAAATTGTTCTTGGGCGAACTGGCGCTCGATGGAGGGGTGCGGCGCGTGCAGGGCGTGCTGCCGATCGCGCTCTACGCGAAAGAGAAGCGCTTCGCGGAAATCTATGTTCCGGAAGAGAATGCCTATGAAGCGTCATTGGTCGAGGGCATCGACGTGATTCCGGTGAAAAACCTGCTCGATCTGGCGAAACACCTGCGCGGCGAGAAACGGATCGCGCCGTTCGTCCGGGAAGCGGTCGTTTTCGCTTCGGAAGAAAGCGAGACGCTCGATATGGCGTATGTGCTGGGGCAGGAGCATGCCAAGCGCGCGCTTGAGATCGCGGCGGCCGGCGGGCACAATACGCTCTTTATCGGACCGCCAGGAAGCGGCAAGACGCTTCTGGCGAAGACGCTCCCGACCATTCTGCCGCGCCTGGATCTGGAAGAAAGCCTGGAAATCACCAAGATATTCTCGATCGCCGGCCGCCTTTCGAAAGACAAGTCGCTCATCACGACGCGGCCATTCCGCGCGCCGCATCATACGGCCAGCGCGATATCGCTCGTGGGCGGCGGGACGTTTCCTCGCCCGGGCGAGATCAGCCTGGCGCATCGCGGCGTATTGTTTCTCGATGAATTCGCGGAATTTTCGCGCTCAGTTCTGGAGAATCTGCGCCAGCCGCTCGAAGACGGCGAGATCACCGTATCACGAGTCAAGGGTTCGCTTCTTTTCCCGGCGCGCTTTATGCTCGTCGCCGCGATGAATCCCTGCCCGTGCGGACATGCGGGCGATCCGGAGCGGGTCTGTGCCTGCTCGCCGTTCCAAGTAGTGCGGTACAGGCAGAAGATTTCCGGACCGATTCTCGATCGCATCGATCTGCATATCGATGTCCCCAGGGTGAAATTCGAGAAATTGGAAGGCAAGGGAGCCGGTGCGGAAAAAAGCAGCGCTATCAGAGCGCGCGTGGAAAGCGCTCGGGCCGTGCAGAGGGAACGTTTTGCGGAGAAGGAGTGTCGGACGAATGCGGAGATGACGAGCCAGATGGTCAAGGAATTCTGTGCGCTCAATGATGAAACAAGGGAGATCCTCAGGAGCGCCGTGACGCAGATGAAGCTCTCCGCCCGCGCCTATATGCGCATCTTGAAGGTGGCGCGCACTATCGCCGACTTGGCGCAGGCGCCGTCCATCGAGGTGCCGCATCTGGCTGAAGCTTTGCAGTACCGTTTTAAAGAGTGAATCATGAATCATGAATCAGGAATTAAGAATGCGCAGAAAAAAATAAGGGGAACAATAGTATTGTTTTCGATTTTTATTTTTTCTGGAATCGTTTACCATATATTTTTTGGGAAGGCGCCATCGGAAGCATGGAATCAAAATACCCGAAAAACCGTCACGCTCGCCGATGGCGGGCTGGCATTTTCTTTCGCTGGCGTTTCCGAAAAAACCGTAGGTGAGTTCCTGACAGCGCGCGGATTATCCTTGACCGACGGGGACAGCGTGGTCCCCGATGAGGCCGCGGCGCTTTTTTCCGGTACGCGGATCCATATCGCGCGGGCGCATCCGATGATCGTGCGCGCCGACGGCAGCGAGCGGATGCTCCGCACGCAGGCGCTCTCGGTCGGACAGGCGCTCGCCGAGAGCGGCATCGCTTTGGACGAGGATGATATCGTGCAGCCCGGTCGGGAAGCGTTCGCCGAGAGCGGCCTCCGCGTCACGATCACGCGCGTGGTGATCGAGGAACAGTCGGTCGAGAAGCCGATCGCCTTCGACAAGAAAGCGAACGAGGATGATACGCTGTCCTGGCGCAAGACCGTCGTGACGCAGAAAGGCGAGAAGGGTATCGAGCGGCTGACCTATCGGGTGAGCAAGCACGACGGCAAAGAAGTGAATCGCAAGCTCCTGAAGACGGAAACCATCAAAGAGCCGGTCACGGAAATCACGACGCAGGGCACGTACGTGAAAGTCGGTAAAGCTCACAAGGGCGCCGCCTCGTGGTATGCTTTCACTGGGACGATGTCAGCGGCCAATCCGTGGCTGCCGATCGGGAGCTATGTGCGCGTGACGAATACGGAGAACGGCAAGAGCGTCATCGTGCGCATCAATGACCGCGGACCGTTCGTGCCGGGGCGCATCATCGATCTCGACAAGGTGGCGTTCCAGAAGATCGCCTCTGTCGGCGCCGGTGTCATCAACGTGAAGATGGAAGAAATCGTGAATTGATATTCTGCAAGTATGGAAAAAGTGAAGGCGAAGAAGTCGCTCGGGCAGCATTTTCTGCAGGACGCGGAAGTTATCGAGGGTATTTTCGAAGCGGCCGATGTGCAGCCGACCGACTGGGTGCTCGAGATCGGCCCGGGCACCGGGATACTCACTTTCCGTCTGTCTGATCGGGTGGCAAAGCTTTTGGCGATCGAACTCGACCACCAGCTGGTAGAGCGTTTGCAGCAGCACTTCGTGGATTCGCAGAGCGTGTCGATTCTCGAGGGCAACATCCTGGATATCGACCTGAAGGAATTGCTCGAGGCATCAGGATTCGCCGAGCACCCGTACAAGGTCATCGCCAATATCCCGTACTACATCACGGCGCCGATCATTCGGACGCTCCTCTCGCTTCCGTATCAGCCGGTATCGCTCACGCTGATGGTGCAGGACGAGGTAGCGGATCGTCTGGCAGCGCAGCCGGGGAGTATGTCGCTTCTCTCTATGATGGCGCAGTACTACGCGACGGTCGAGAAGAAATTTTTCGTGCCGAAAGAAGCCTTTGATCCGGTGCCGAACGTCGATAGCGCCGTGATCCATATCGCTCCCAAGCGCGCGTATGATCCGGAAGAAGATAAGAAGGTGTTCCGTCTGGCGCGCGCCGGATTCGCCGCTCGCCGCAAGACGCTCCTGAACAACCTCTCGTCGAGCCTGTCCATCCCGAAAGAAAAAATCGAAGCGGCGCTGGAACGATCGGGGCTTCGTCCGGATATCCGCGCGCAGGCACTGTCAGCGGAGGATTGGGAGAAGCTGTCCGGGCTGCTTTAGAAAAGGGTGAATACGATCACGGTGCCGTAGATCGCCGCGATGGCGAGGACGATGCTATGGAGTTTCCGGTAGGCGAGAGGCGCAGATTCCGCATCTGTGCTTTTTTGTATGGCCCAGAACGTGAGGCTGCCGGAGAGGAGCGCCGGCACGAAGAGAGAGCGGGCGCTCAGGATGAACGGGCTCAGCATATAGAGAATGAATATCAGGCTGCCGATGAGGCGTTTGGCGGCTTCGGCGCCGAGCAGGACGGGAATGGTGTAGACCTGATCAAGCGCATCGCCCTCGATGTCTTTGAAGTCTTTGATCGGGATAGAGAGCGCGTAGGCGGCAAAGAGGAAAAAGAGGAGCGGCAAGGGGAGCAGGGCGAGCCCGTTTTCCGGAGAGACGACAAGGAAGCCTGCGATGAGGATAAGGACGCCGGCGAAAGCCGCGAAGAGCGTCGCGATGACAGGAAAGCGCTTGAGGCGGAGCGGCGGGACAGAATAGAGCCAGGCGATCGCCTGATAGCCCAGGAGGAGCAGCATCGCGGAGAAATTGACGATACCGGACAGAACGAGCGATGCGATGAAAAACAGGATGCCGAACACTCGGTAGAGTTCTCTGGGAATAGTCTGTTCGATGAGCGGACGGGCTTTGTTCGTTTGCGCATCGATGCGCGTGTCGCAGAGGTCGTTCGCCACGACGGACGCGAGCCAGGCGCACTCGACGGCAGCCAGGAGGATGAAAGCGCCGCCGATATGGAAGAAGTCGATGCGGAGCGGCGCTTCCGTGAAGAAGAAAGCGAGCGCCATACCGAGGAAGAGGAGTCCGCCGTGATAGATGAGCTGCGGCAGCCGGGCGTTTTTCCACAGAGCGATGAAGTACCGCGGCCACTCGCGGAAGAAGAGTCCGCCGATGAGGAAAAGAGCGAGTGCTCCGTAGACGATGCTCATTTTTACATTGAGGACGCTTCTGAAATCCGTCAAATTGCGCGCGAAAATATGTTCCGGCGTGAGGAAGAGCGCGGCCACATCGAACTGATTGATCGCGAGGAAACTTTTCTGAAACGTCAGGATGCCGAGGGTGAGCCACGAGGGGAACGTGCCGAGCACGAAAAGGATAGTGTACGCGCCGAGCGCGACCGAGAGAGCTTTGGCCGCCTTCCGTGACTTGATGAACGCGTATGTGCCGAGGGCGAGCGTTACGAGAGCGACTTCGACGCGGACGCCGTAGGTGATGCCGATGTCTGGGCTGTCGCCGAAGAGCGTGACGTAGCGAGAGAGGAGGCCGAGGAAGCCGTCGAATTCATAGAAGCTCCAGAAATGGCTGCCGCGGAAGATGATCGTATCGATGATCGGCGGCGTGAGGATGATCAGGAAGCCGAACAGGAGCACGTTGGCGGCCTGCTTGATATCGATGCTGCCGGCGTAACGGACGAGCGGCAAGAGGAGCAGGTACGCGCACAAGAAAAAGAGGAAGGTGTGCGTGAATTCGAAGAAGAAGTAGAAGAATGTGCGCTCATCAAACAGCCCGAGCGTATTCTCCACGAGGAGCCGGACGAAGATCAGCGCGAAAAAAGCCGTCGCGAATGAAGCGAGCGTGAGCGGGGCATTTTCGATCGATGCGATGCTCTGGGAGAAGAGACGTTTCATCATAGAGGCTCAATATCCGTTATTTTAACACATACGGGGCGAGGATACAGCGTGGGGGAGAATTATGATAGAATACTAAAGTTCTATTCATATCGCGTTACAGAGATGCGTTTTTGGGAAAAAGGCCTCAATCCGGAGCAGTTACGAGCGGTTCTCACGACAGAAGGGCCGGTTTTGATTTTGGCCGGCGCCGGATCGGGCAAGACGAAAACGCTCACGCACCGCATCGCCTATCTCATCGATGAGAAAAAAATCTCCCCGAACGCTATCCTGGCGGTGACCTTTACCAACAAGGCGGCCGGCGAGATGCGCGAGCGTATCGGGCGGCTCCTGGCAGAGAGCGAGGCGGCCGAGTACGGCGGGATGATGCTTCCGCAGTACATCGGGACATTTCACAATATCTGCTGCCGCATCCTGCGCCGCGAGATCGCAGTGCTCGGCTACGACAAGCGTTTCAATATTCTCGATAGCCAGGATCAGGAGACGCTTACGAAAAAAGCGATGAAAGAGCTCGAGATCAACACTGATCAGGTGAAGCCGCGCGCTCTGCTCGACGCCATATCGCGCGCCAAGAACGCGTTTATCGATGCGGAGCAATTCGCGCTCTCGGCCGGGAGCTATTATGAGGAAATCGTGGCGAAAGTGTACGTGCATTATCAGCAGGAACTTCGCACGACGAATGCCCTCGATTTCGATGATCTCATTATGCTCACCGTGAAGCTGTTCCAGGAGCACCCGGATATCCTCGGGAAATATCAGGAGATGTTCCGCTATATAATGGTGGACGAATACCAGGACACCAACTATCCGCAGTATCTCCTGGTGCATCTGCTCGCCAAGAAGCATACTAACCTGTTCGTCATCGGCGATGACTATCAGTCGATCTACGGCTGGCGCCAGGCGGACATCAGGAACATCCTCAATTTCGAGAAAGATTACGC
>C687J35174_10001894_pt1 | contig 30051 bp, 28 predicted proteins | sample RifCSPhighO2_01_FD_35174 | JGI IMG/M metagenome (IMG submission 35174) | reverse complement strand
AAAGACTTCAAGGACAAGATTCCGGCCGATGTGGCAAAAGGCGTCCAGGATAAAATCGACGGCTTGAAAAAAGTCAAAGATACTGGCGCGCCGGAGGCGATTAAAACCGCAACCGAAGAATTGTCCAAGGAGATTCAGAAGATTGGCCAGTATATGCAACAGAGCAACAACCCTTCGACGGACTCAGGGCAGGCAACAACCGACAACCCCGAAGGAAAGAGTACTTCCAACGGGGCAGGCAAACAACAGGAGGGGAAAGATAAAAAGGATGAGGGAGGAAAAGAGGGGAATGTAAGGGACGCAGAGACGAAGTAGGTAGGAGAGAAACCCAGTGGTGAATTTTAGCATCGTTCCGATCGGTGAACAGCGAAAAATGCAATGCCAGAATCTACTACGGGTAAAGAAAACTGCACCGTTTTTTCCTGCCGGATGGCGGAAAAAACGGTGCAACGGTAAGAGTTTACTCCGCCAAGGCAAGTTGATTGCCACAATCTGCCCGACTCGGACAGTGAGAGCAATCAATGCCATTTGGCGGTATGGGCTCTTCGGCCGCTTTTGAAAGCGCTATGCAGGCAATAAACGGCCCGAACACGATTACGAACGAAAGGGCAGTCATCAATGATTCCATAATCTCAAATCTTTCCCGTTTGCTTTACTCAACTAATTTTACCTTTTAGTATTATACATGTCAAGGAATATTTTGTCAAGGGTGTGGATAATAAATATGATTTATACTTGTTTTTGCGGAAACTGAAAACTTACAACTAATAACTTACAACTTTTTAAATATGTCCAAAGATTACTATCAAATTTTAGGGATACCAAAAAACGCTTCAAAGGAGGAAATCAAGAAAGCTTTCCGTAATTTGGCGCACAGATATCACCCCGATAAAAAGGGGGGTGACGAGGCGAAATTCAAAGAGGCAAGCGAGGCCTATTCTGTTCTTTCCGATGATAAAAAACGGGCTGAATTCGATGCTTACGGCAGAGTCTTTTCCGGTGGCGGAGGCCCGACGGGTTCGGGACAAGCGGGTTTTGACCCGTCAGGTTTTGCCGGTTTTGAAGGTTTTGATTTTTCGAACTTTACCAAAGCTGGAGGTGGTGGATTTGAGTTTGACCTAGGTGATATTTTCGGTGATATCTTCGGTGGCGGGCGGGAAAGCCGCACGAGGCGGGGTAATGATATTTCAATAGATATCGAGCTTAATTTTTCCGAATCTATTTTTGGTACCGAAAGGAGGGTTTTGCTTCGCCGGTCTTTAGTTTGCGAACACTGTAAAGGCGTAGGCGCTGAACCGGGAAGCGCTATGAAAACTTGCCCGACTTGTAACGGCAAAGGGAAGCTCCGCGAAACCAAGAGATCATTTATGGGTTCATTCACGTCCGTTCATACTTGCAACGATTGCGCCGGTTCCGGAAAAGTTCCTGAAAAACATTGCACGGTTTGCCGAGGTGAAGGTGTTTTACGCAAAGAGAAAGAAGTTGTCATTCGGATTCCCTCTGGAATTGAAGATGGCGAGATGATTCGTTTGGGAGGTGAAGGTGAGGCTGTGCCAAAAGGTATCGCGGGAGATTTGTATGTGAAAATTCATGTGAAGAAACATCAAATTTTCAGAAAGGAGGGCACTGATTTGCATATGGATTTGTCGGTAAAGCTTTCAAGCGCGCTTTTGAGCGATGAGTACACTGTCGCCACTTTAGACGGCGATATCAAGGTAAAAATCCCCGAAGGTATCACTCACGGCGAAATTTTACGGGTCAAAGGCAAGGGAGTGCCGGTTGATAAAGGCCGAAGGGGCGACCTCATGATTCATATAAAAATAACTTTGCCGAGCAAGCTTTCCCGCGAGGCTAGGAAGTTGGTGGAAGAGCTCAAGCGCGAAGGTATATAGCCGATTCGCGCAATTTCTAATTTCTAAATCCTAATCTCTAAATAAAACCATTCTCAAATTATTAAGAATTTGAGAATGGTTTTGGGGGTGTAGTAACTGTGCCTTTCAAAATAACAAAACAAATTGTATAGTGATTGCAACCTCTCGTAGGTTAACGGACCCCAGTAGCATAGCAAAGCTAGCTACGGGGCACAGTAGGACTTCACCCTCCTTGCCCCGTGAAATGTCCCTGTAGTTTAATGGATAGAACACAGGCCTCCGAAGCTTGAGATGTGAGTTCGATTCTCGCCAGGGACAAATTTTAAGGACATTTTTTTGGAGCCCCCGCGATATTTCTATCAGATTTTTGAAAATTTAGATCAATACATAAAAGATTCTGAAAAAATAGATTGGGAAGAGGCTAGGCAGGCACGAGATAAAGCTCTAATAGCTTAAATATGCTATAATATCAATATCCATTGATATATAGCCGTGAGAAAACCTTTAAAATTAGAAAAATACCTTAAAGCTATAAGCGATGAAAATCGATTAGCTATTCTTAACCTACTTAAACAAGGTCCTCTTTGTGTATGTGAGATTTTTCCTGCTCTTAATATTCCACAAAACCTAACTTCACATCACCTGAAGGCGCTTCGAGATAGCAAATTGGTTGAAAGTAAAAGAAAAGGAACGAAAATCATCTATTCTCGCAGTAAAACAAATATAGAACGGTATCAAAAGTTACTAGCTAAAATAATTTAATAATATGATTATTAAAAAAACATTGGTTAAAAAAATCGTCAAAGAAAGCTATAAAGATATTGCTACGGGAAAAAAGGGCTGTTGCGCGTGCGGCGCGAAAAATATTTCAAAAAGTATTGGTTATTCTGACGAGGAATTGGCAATAGTCGGAGAGGCGAACCTCGGACTTGGCTGCGGAAATCCTTTGGCTTTTGGAAAACTAAAAGAAGGTGACATTGTTTTAGATTTAGGTTCAGGTGCCGGTATAGATGCAATTCTGGCGGCAAAAAAGGTTGGTGGCAAGGGAAAGGTTATTGGGGTAGATATGACCAAAGAAATGGTTGAAAAAGCGAAAGAGAATGCTGTAAAGTGCAATGCGACTAATGTGGAGTTTTTACTGGGCGAAATAGAAAAATTACCCCTGGAAAACAACTTTGTCGATACCATACTTACCAATTGTGTTATCAATCTGACACCTGACAAAACTAAGACCTTCAATGAAGCGTATAGAGTTCTAAAACCAGGAGGAAAGATTTATCTCTCGGACATTGTTCTATTGGAAGAGCTAACGGAAAATCAAAGAAACAACCGAGATTTGTTATCGGGTTGCGTTGCGGGCGCTTTATTAAAGGACGACTATTTGGCAAAAATAAAACAGGTAGGATTTAAAGTCCGTATTCTTTATGAGAATAAGGAAATAAGTAAAAGACAATATAACGGAATTCCTTTAGAGAGTTTAATGGTTGAACTTACGAAATAGTTATATCGTAAGCCGGGATCTGGCATCATTCAGATATCTCCGTGCCAATTATTTAATATACGTCAATTTCGAATATATTCTGACCACGTATTCACGGTCAGAAAAAATACTTATGATAATCTCCCGTTCAGGGGATAAAATATGCTATAATATTCTCGTCGGACAAAACTTTTTTATAGAAAATGCGTTCAACCAACCCTATTTTTTTAAAGTCGCCGCTTATATTACAGACGGCTATTTGGCCGGCGACCCGATTTTTCTTTTGGTTTTTTATGCATCTAAAAGTCGTCGGTTTGGAAAATCTGAAGGATTTGCCTAAAGGCGTTATCTTCGCCTCAAACCATACCGGCGAGTTGGACCCGATAATCGTGCCGGCCAGTTTGCCTTTTCTTTCCAGATTTAGCCCCACGTTCTATGTTTCTCGGCCGAGGGAGTTTTATAACAATAGCGGCTGGCGTCAAATTTTCTATGGCGGNCTGTTTTTTAAATTATGGGGCTCTCATTCGGCCATTTCCGGTTACAAAGACTATGGCGTGTCGCTTTCAAATCATATCCACATTATTCAACGTCGGCATAGTTTAATCATTTATCCTGAAGGATTGACCACAAAAACCGGAGAGGTGATGGTTGACGAAGCTCATGGCGGGGTGGCTTTTCTAGCCGAAAAGACCGGCTTGCCGATTGTTCCGGTTTATATCGGCGGTCATTATAAAATTACTTTAAAAGATTATCTATTGCGCCGCCGCCATGTCTCTATTGTTTTCGGCCGGCCGATTTATTCAAAAGAACTTTTTGGCAATGAAATCCTTGTCGGCAATCGCTACAAGAGCGCCGCTCGGAAAGTTTTAGGCGAGGTGGCCGCTCTTGGCAAGAAATTAAAAAATCTTTCAGAAAGCGAATATAAAACAGTTTCTTGAAAGTAAAAATTTAGCGATTAAACAAGCGGGTGGCATTGTAAAGTAATTTTTAAATAAAATGCCCCCAACAAGAATTTTTGGTATAATTAAATTATGTTTAAATCAGTAAGAGAAGTCTTGGATTATGCTGATAGGCACGAACTATATCCAGATTTAAGAATTATAGAAGGCGGTGCCGAGCCGGAAGTTTTCGTTGATGAAAGAAAAGTTTTAATGTTCGCCTCTAATAATTATCTTGGTTTTGCTACCCATCCTACACTCATAAATACAGCTATTGAAGCGACTAAGAAGTACGGTGTGGGCTCCGATGGTTCTCGGCTTCTATCTGGTAATTTACAAATTCATCGAAACTTTGAAAAAGCCATCGCAGATTTTGAGGGTGGCGAAGATGCTCTAGTTTGGCCAACAGGCTATTCAGCCAATGTCGGTGTGATTTCCGCTTTGATGAATCCTCCGAAAGTGAGTTTGGGAAGATTTTTTAGCCGAGGACCTATTGTTTTAAGCGACGAGTTGAATCATGCGAGTATAATTGACGGTATAAAATTAAGCGGGGCGCAAAAGTCAATTTATAAGCATTGCGACCTCTCTGATTTAGAAAGTAAGTTGAAAACCTACAGGTCTCGAGAGAAATTAGTTGTCACAGATAGTGTTTTTAGTATGGATGGTGACATTGCTCCGCTTGATAAGATAGTTCCGCTTTGTAAAAAATACAATGCCATGCTTATGATTGATGAGGCTCACGCCACAGGAGTTTTAGGAAAAAAAGGTCACGGTAGTTTAGATTATTTCGGACTTAAAGCTCAAACAGATGTTGATATCGTTCTCGGCACTTGTAGCAAAGCGCTTGCTTCGACCGGTGGTTTTGTCGTCGGTGATGCTGACCTTGTTAGATATTTAAGGGTCGGGAGCCGCTCTTATATGTTTTCAACAGCTATGACGCCCGCAGCTTCTGCTACCCTAATTAAGACTCTTGAGCTTATTGATACTGAACCTGAACGACGAGAGCAACTTATAAAAAGCGCTAAATATGTTAGGGAAAGATTCCACGAGATTGGCTATAATACATGTGGCAGTCAAACGCAGATAATGCCTATTCTAATTGGAAAAGATGAAGATTCTGTAAATTTCAGTCGGAAAATTTTTGAACGGGGAATTTATGGTCCAGCCGTAAGGTGGCCAGCTGTGCCAAAAGGCAAGGCAAGAATAAGATTCACTATAATGGCCACTCATACAAAAGACCAGTTAGATAAACTTATCAAGGTCTGTGCGGAAGTGGGAAAAGAATTAAGGATAATTTAATTTTTATGATGGATCGCTTTGGGATGAAAAATAATTTACAGTCATTATTGTCAAGACTTGATATCGTGTCCGATTCTCAGATCGACGTTCAAGGTAAAAAGGTTGATATACCTGTGAAATATACAGACGCGAGCGCTTTCCTGGTTTTTTTCTCCGCTTCGGCATCAAAAGCACAAAATTTTTTAAAATCAAAAAGGTTGTTATCTGTAAAAATAAGCCCGAATAGGTGTCTATTCGGAGTCACTTTTTTTGATTATCGAGATTGTCCGGTCGGACCTTATCATGAATTTACTTTTTCAATCCCGGTTATGGTTGATTCAAAATTTAATATTCCTCTTATTCCAATAATATTTGACTCACTATTCCCAAATTTTGGTCACAATGTGATATTGATGGGAGCGGATACATACGTTGCCAGAAAACACATAGAACAAATATTTCCTTACCCGCTAGTGGACAGGGATACCCCTATAAGCTTACGAGAAGATAATGGAATTTTATCAGCCAGTATAAATGATGATGGTAATAATATTATTTCCGTTAAACATAAGTTGCCGAAAAGTTATAAGTTTGAGAACAAAAAATACAATACTTATTACGAAAAAGACGATAAAATATATAGGGTTCGGCTGAACACTTTTTCCTACCAAGCAAAAATGTTCAATAATAAGGATTCAAGTGTTATTTTAGGTGATAATGAAACCTCGAAAATATTTAAAGAATTAGAAATCAGCCCAAAACCGATTTTATGTGTTTATTATAAGCAAGCGATTGAGATTGCTACGAAAGGCGAGGAAATATAATAATTTTTTAAATTTCAATGATAGTCTTTTTTAAGTTTATTTTTTTCTTCAGCGGAATCACGACGCTTATTTTCGCGATGTTTTTATATTTTAGGAACAGGAACGACATTATCAACAAAACCTATTCCGGGCTATCCCTTTGCTGTGCCGTTTGGAGTTTGGGATTTTTTGCGTTACTTTCGGCAGATAATATCAAGGATGCCTATCTTTCTAGGACAATAATGGACATAGGCGCTATTATCTTACCGGCCTTTTGGATCCACTTTGTATATTCTGTTTTGGAATTAAACGATAAAAAGAAAAAAGAGATAATCTATTATTATTTCTTTGGGGCCCTATTAGTGGCCTTAAACGTTATTGATTATTTTTATCACGGAGTTTTCACTAAAGGAATAGTCAGTAATTATATTTTCAATTATTATCCGAGCGCCGGCCCTGGATATTACTTGTTCGTTTTATTTTACATTATAATAGTTCCATACTCTCTTTATCAATTAATAAGGAGTTACAATAAAAGTAGCGGCTTTAAGGCTAAACAGATAAAGTTTTTCATTATCGGCTCTCTTTTGGGTTTCGGCGGAGGCGTTACTGCTTTTTTGTTTACCTTCAACATTCCCGTACCTCCCTACGGTATAATCCTTTTTGCTTTTTATCCAGTAATAATAGCTTATGGTATAACCAAACATCATCTCTTTGATGTTAAAGTCATTGCCACGGAATTGCTCACATTCGCTATATGGATTTTTGTTTTTACAAGGTTGCTGGTGGCAGAAACTGTTCAAGAGCAAGTTATCAACGGCGCATTGCTCATATTCTTAATAATCTCTGGCATCTTACTCATTAAAAGTGTCATTAAAGAGGTTAATCAACGGGAAAAAATTGAGCATTTGGCGGGACAACTCGAAGACTTCATTCACTTCTTAAGCCATGAGGTAAAAGGTATTTTAGGAAAAAATCGCGTAATGTTTGAAGCGATGATAGAGGGGGATTTGGGGGCGATGACACCGCAAATGGATAATCCGGTAAAACAGTCGCTCAAAGATACGGAATCGGCGGTCAATATGGTGATGAATATTTTGCAGTCTTCAGATATCAAGAATGGCAAGTTGGTGATGAATAAACAGCCGTTTGATTTTCGGCAGTCAGTCATTGATGTGGTCAATGAATTCCGGCCGGACGTTGAGAAAAAAGGCCTTCAGCTTGAAATGGATCTGGACGGCTATACCAAATGCATTGTGGTGGGGGATAAGGAAAATCTCGTGAAGCATGTCATCAAAAATCTTTTGAGCAATTCGCTTTTGTATACGCCAAGCGGGAAAATCATTGTCGGCTTGAAACCGGGGAAAGATAAAAATGTCAGATTTTTTGTGAAAGATACCGGCTTGGGCTTGTCGGAACATACCAAGGCCAAACTATTCACTGAAGGCGGAAAAGGCGAGGACGCTTCAAAAGTAAATGTCCACTCTACAGGCTATGGTCTCTATTTCGCCAAAGGCATTGTAGAGGCCCACGAAGGTAAAATCTGGGCGGAGTCGGAGGGGGAGGGTAAAGGCTCAACATTTTATGTAGAACTAAAGTGTGTGTAATAAAAAAGCAGTCACAGGTGTGACTGCTCGGAGAAGGGGAAGTTAAAGAGCAATGTCGGGGTGCACCTCGAGCATCTCAACTTTTTGTTTTTTCGGTTCGACTTCAAGCATCGAACTGGTGATTTTACGATAAAAACATGATCGATTGTTTGTATGACATGTTGGTCCGGCTGGTCTGACGCTATAAAGCAGGGCATCGTTGTCGCAGTCGATTTCTACGCTCGTGACTTTCAGTATGTTTCCGCTCGTTTCGCCTTTTTTCCAGCGTCGCCTGCGAGACCTAGAATAAAAAACCGCTACGCCAGTTTTCAACGTTTCCTTAAACTGGGCTTTTTTGGTGTATGCAACCATCAATACTTCTTTAGTGTTCTGATCTTGAACAACGACAACCACGAGTTTGCCCGGCAACTTTGAGAAGTCAGGTATGATTATGTTTACTTTTTTAACTTCACTTTTCATATTATTACAAGGAACTTTTGCCACGTTTAGTTTTTTGTTTGACTTGGCGGGTTAAACAAAAACGAGCCCTATCGAGGACTCGTTTTTGTTCTGCTTAAAATTTAAATTAGGAAAAACAAACACCAGCCCTCAATGTTGGGTTAGTGTGGTCGTGACCGTTAGTCTGTATTTGTCCGTTTTTCATTACGATTTTATAATATCTTTTTATTCTAATGATGTCAAACATACCCCTTACTTTTTTGAGTAAAAAATAAAAAAGGCGATGTTTTACAACACCGCCTGAAGAACACTCATTTTATCTCGAGGACACAGAACTCTTTTTTTTGGTCAGCAATGTGACCTGTTCTCACCTCATTAACTTTTGCTCCTATGATGAGCCTTGCAAGGGGAGAGTTGTATGACATGACATTCGGATCATCGTCAAACGTCATAAAGCTGCCGATTTTCAACCTCAAGGTCTCACCGGCGGTGTTGTCCCTTAGGACCACTTCACTACCAATGCGGACAGAATCCTTTTTTGAAATTTCGGATGTAGCCACTCGTGCTCCATTTCTGATTTGCACAAGTTCATGAAGTCGGGTTGACCACATTTGTTGCTCGCGCTCGGCTTCTTCAAAAGCTCCGTTGTCATGGAAAGTATCACCGCCTTGGACGCTTGCCGATTTACGGCTACCAGCCTCTCTAATCCTTTGCCGCAGGGAATCGATTTGGGCTTCCAAACTTACTAAGTCTGGCGCCAAAAAATAATAAGGCATAATGGGTGTTTTTTAGTTACATCAATCTTTTCCTACTCTAACATTTAATTTTCTTTTTACAAGCAAAAAAACAGCAGAACCTTTCTGCTGTTAAAGTCCGATTACAGACAGTATTTGATCTACCGCCGTATTCGGGTCGTCTCCAGAGTTATCAATTTCAGGGAGGTGGAGCTTTTTATATTCCCTCAATATCTTGGCATTGATTTTGCCTTTCTCTTCAGCCTCGTCGATTGCCGATAGTCCCCTTTCACCCATCCTTTTTAGACGGATTTTTTCTGGACAAGTGATGAGAAGGGTATAATCCGGATTAACCAAGACCTCATTTAACAACGAGCCGGGGAAAAGCTTTTCAACGGATACACCCATCGCTTGATGGTTTAGGACTGTTGTCAAAACATAACGATCGCATACCACAGGGCGGGTTTTGATAATTCTTGAAATTTCCGATGAGGACTGGATTAGTCCGGCTACGAAAAACAAGAATCTGGCATCATTCGACACTTTTCCCTCAATCAGTTTTTGTGCCCCAATGAACACGCGCCCGGGAGTCTTAAATAGCACTGCGCCAAGCTTCTTTGATAAGAGTTTTGCTACTGTTGACTTTCCCGTGCCGCTTAATCCTTCCAATACAACAAAGTCTTTCATAGGTCAGAGGTTCCCATTTCGGTTTTAAGTGCGAAAACTTTGTTTATAATGTCTTTTTTAAGAAAATTTGTCAATAATAGGCATTTTTTAATAATGTTATAATTTGCCGTATATAAATATATTTTAGTCATTTTTTAATATGTACAAAGTTAAAAAATAAATATGAAAAACAATCACGAAGTTGAAATTCGGGCGTTACTAAACGATAAGGATAGAAAGTTTATTTTTGATAAGTTGTTGGAACGTGGAGGGGTAATGAAAAGTGAGGAAATATTGGAAGATATCTATTGGTGCCCGAAGGCCACAAATTCTTTTGAAGGTATAGAAATGAGTGGGATAGGTTCATACAGCCTTAGGACAAGAAAAAGTGGTGATGGTAATTGCCAACTAAATGTAAAAGTTATTACTAAAAAGGATGATCATAATGCTTGGGACGAACATGAAATATCGATTAGTTCCTGCGATGAAGCTGCTGTAATCTTAGGGACAATAGGATTTAAGATATTTTTCAGCTTAAAAAAGCATAGGTATTCTTTCGATATTAAACCATTTACTGTCCTGATAGAAGATATAGATGATTTTGGTCCGATACTTGAAGTCGAAATTTTAACTGACGAAGCCTTAGCGGCTCAGGCGAAAAAACAGATAACGGATTTTATATCAGAGTTGGGAGTTGATTCTTCGAAAATTGTTCCCAAAAGCGTCACGAATCTATTAATGAAAGAAAAATCCAAATTTTGAGAGAGAGCTATCGAGCTTCGGAAGGTTTTTTTGATAGAGAACGAGGTTGATTTAGACGACTGCCATTTCTAAAAATTGTGATACCTTTCAGTCCAAGATCATAAGCTGTAGTGTACATTTCTTTTAAATCATCAATTTTTATATCTTCAGGTACATTTATAGTCTTAGAAATCGATTCATCTACGACCTCTTGTATTTTTGCAACCAATGAAAGATGTTCTAACGCAGGTATTTCGACTGCGGTTCGATATAGTTTTTTTATTTTTTCAGGTATCCCTAAAATATTTTTTATACTTCCTAAAGATAAAATTTCTTTTTTTATATTCTTTGTTACTTTAATTCCATAATCTCTCAAATCATCCACCAGCGATTGATTAATGGTCCCGTCATAGTTTACTATTGAAAATATTGGTTCTATGCCGGTTGAAGCCCCGATTGTAATACCACTTCTTCCTGTTGGCGGTAGTGCAATAGTTGAAGCATTTCTAAGATACCCAGTTTTTCTTATTTTTTCTCCTAATTTCTGCCACATTAAACCCGACACCGTTTTTGTATTTATAGATCCATATTTTTTCTCAAGGAAGCCGGGGTCTTCATTATATCTACAACCTTCGGTGGCTTTCATGGCCCCGAAAGATCCTCTCAATTTTGCTAATTCATGAGACTCTATTTTTGAATAATAGTTGATAAAAGAAATTACATCATTACAGGTTTGCGTTGCTTTTTTATCGCCATAAGGTATTTTTAATTTTATTAACATATCGGCTAGTCCGCATACTCCAATCCCAATTTTTCTTTTAGCCAGCATAACCTTTTTATTTTCCGGCTGTGAATAATTATCAATGCTAATATCAAGGGCATTATCAAGCACCCTGGTCATTAATCGGACGGCCTTCTCTAGATTATAATAGTCAATCAAGTTTTCTGAATTAGTTTTTATTACGAATTTTGCCAAGTTTAAGTAGCCAAATTGGCAGGATTCACCGGCTGTCAAACCTACCTCTCCACAGGGGGCGGTGCTCGTATAGTTTCCGACAATAGGTGTTGGATTATCTCGATTTAGTCTATCGATGAATATTAATCCCGGGTCTCCACTATTTGAGGCACATTTTATTATTTCATCTAGAACTTTTTTCGCATTAATTTTTTTACCATTTGTTAGAGAATAATGTTTACCTTTTTTAGCCGCGATCATAAAATCATCAGTCGCGTTTACAGATATGTTGAATTTCCAATTAAAATCTTTTCGTAATCCAGATTTTGCATATATAAAATCAAGGATTTTATGATGATTTACTGAAATAATGGCAATATTTCCAACAGGTCGGTTTTCTTTTCCACTTTTTGAACCAGTGACCGCAATTTCGTTTAGATAATTAAGCGTCTGAATGGGATCTTCCACTTCATCAAAATTAAAACCCGTACCCATTCCTTCAATATGTAATTGCTCTACAATTTTTCTTACACCTTTTAACTCTTTTAAATCTAGATAGGGGACGGTACAAGCTGATAGGGGACGATTTTTATATCGCCCAGCGTTTGTCATAACAGGAGTACTCATCACACAAAATTTTTCATCAAGAAAGTTTCCGAAATCTTCCTTCATTTTTTTAATAACTGAAAACGGAGTTCCGTATCTTTTTTCTACAGAAAAAATAGTTTCGACAATTCGCTCGATCATTTCTCTGGGGGATTCACTGGGGTCAATAATATTTCCTTTAATCAAAAGCTGTTTTTCAAACTCGCTGCATTGGAGTTTTGAGGAATATTTTGCACTCCCTTTTTGTTTTATGTCCATGAGGTATGGCATAATATTTTATAGTGGCGCCATGGCGCCACTAATAATTATCACCCCCTGCCTGTTTTATGTCAATAAGTCGATAACCTTTACACAAGACGTATACCGGTGTATAGTTATTTTCGTAGTTTTTATAACCCGTTCCATTTTTTTCTATTAAATTTACTGATGATATGAAAGTTACCAAAAATAACAACTTAAAAAATTCCTTAAATAGAAACGTTTTTTTTACTTTTTCGACAAAATATTTAAGTCACCATCCTTCAGCTGTGAACAAAATGATTTCAATAATTGAACACGATTGCTCTTTAAATATAACGTACAGATGGTTCGATTCGCTCGTTATAAACAAACCGGAGATCATCCATCAACGCTCCCTGAAGGCCATTAGGGATAGTGATATATTTATTGCCGAAACCTCGGTTAGTTCTACGGGTGTTGGCCAACAAATTTCCTATGCCCTACAACAAAGGAAACAAATAATTATTCTCTTAAGAAAAGATTTAGAAATTAATTCGAGCTATATTTTTTTAAAGGGCACTAAATATTCCAACGTCAAATTCATTTTCTATGAAAATTTTAAAGATTTAAAGATTCAACTAAAGTCGACCCTATTTTTACCTCACGATCAAAAACTTGAAAAGTTTAATTTTTTAGCAGAAAAAAAACATAAAACGATTCTTTCTATTGAAAGCAAAAAGAGGAATATTTCTCAATCTGAGCTTTTAAGGATTATCTTGGAAGATTGGTTCGCTAAAAATAATTTAGATTAATTATTTTGTCTTTTTTAAATTATCATTGACTTTTTCGAGAGGTTTGCTAACCTTTATTCTAGGTACTTAAATAACCATAAAATCCTTGATTTAGGTCCCTTGCGAGAGCGAGGGGTTGGGCCTAAGTCTCCCGATGCGAAATCGGGAAGGATGATTCTTGCTTGCCCTGAGTGTATCGAATGGGCGCGGTGAGAATCCGGTTTCCTCCGTAACCATAGGATAACTGATGTCTCTCGACTTCGTTCGAGATAAATCGTCCGAATAGAGATGAGTCAGTGAAAGGTTTCGCGTAATTTTGGCAAGGGTCAATTCCCACTTCGCCAAGGCTACGCGGGACACAGTAAGGTGGCACCGCGGATTAGAATCCCGCCCTTATAACACGAAGTTTTTTCGTGCTATGAGGGTGGGATTTTTTAGTATCCCAAAAAGTTCTTTCAGTTCTTTTGATTCCAAAACCACTCCAAACTATGAATGCCTCACGCCGAACGTTCTATTGTCCAACTTGCCGAAAATTCTCACGTTTCTTTCTTCCTACCGAGGAGCGTTCCTGCATGCACTGCAAAGCTTCTCTAGTTCCTCCTTACACAGGCGAGGATTTCAGCTTAAGTGCTGACCCTGGGACTATTGCCAATTGGCTCCGGATAACAAGGTCCCGGCGTTTTGGGATAAGTGACAGTTCGAGGTCCTCGGGTGCAACTTAAATCCGACGGATTTGAACTTTCGCAAAGCGCCTAGCGATAGGCGCTTTTTAATTGACGGAAAAAGTCTTTCGTCTATACTGGATTAAGCCCCTTTTTATTATGAAAGAATTTTGCCCGATGTGTCAGTCTGATCGCGAGTCGGTCACTTCGGAAACCACTGGAATGAGGCATTGCGCATCATGTCAGTATGTTTTTCCGGAAAGACCTCCTCTCTTGACTCGTTCGGGCAATGCAAGCCCGAAACGTTCTACAAAGTCTCGTAATTTTTCCAAAAGCCGCGCCAGTTCCTAGGCGCGGCCATGCCCGGTAGCGAGCTTTGCTCTACTACTGGGTTTTTCTTTCAAAAAGTTAATATTTTTGATACTATTTAGTCTATGGCAAAAGGCCAAAAAATATTGCTTTCCGGCGTAAAACCGACTGGACGGCCTCATATCGGAAACTACTTCGGCGCCATGCGTCAGTTTGTTGATTTGCAGGATAAATTTGACTCCTATGTTTTTATCGCTGATTACCATGCTTTGACCACACTTCAGAACGCCAAAGAATTGTCGGAGAATATTGTTGATGTGGCGCTCGATTATTTAGCTATTGGCCTTGACCCCAAAAAAGTCACGCTATTCAAACAGTCCGATGTTTCTCAAGTGATGGAATTAGGTTGGATTTTCAATTGCATCACGACGATGCCGTATCTTGAGCGCGCTCACGCTTATAAAGATGCGGTGGCGAAAGGGAAGCGGGAAGACATAAACGTCGGCACTTTTGATTACCCGATGCTTATGGCCGCCGATATTTTAATTCAAGATGCCGATGCTGTGCCTGTGGGAGCCGACCAGAAACAACATGTTGAATTCGCTCGGGACACAGCCGAAAAATTCAACCGCATTTTTGCCGAAAGCGGAAATGACGTTAGTCGGACTGTCTTCAAGATGCCTGAACCTTTTATTTTGGAGCATGTGAAAGTCGTGCCGGGAATCGATGGGGAGAAGATGTCGAAGAGCTATGGCAACATCATTCCGCTTTTTGCGAGCGATGAAGAGATTAAAAAATTGGTGATGAGCATTGTGACGGACTCAAGCTCTGATGTGCCGAAAAATGTTTATGCCATTCACGAATTATTCCGCGACAAAAAATCGCTGGATGCGCTTTATGAAGAAAAGAAAGGGAAGTATAAAGATTTGAAAGAGGCTTTGATTGCCGATATCACCGCTTTTATCGCACCACTCCGCGCTCGCCGTGAAGCTCTCGCCAAAGACCGGGCCGCCGTTTTGAAAATTCTTAAAGAAGGCGGTGAGAAAGCCCGCGCTCGCGCCGAAGCAAAAATGAAAATTGTCCGCGAAAAAGTGGGGGTGGAGATAAATTGACTTATAACTTAAAACTTGTAACTTACAACTATGGAAAGGACCTATATAAAAGACTTAAAAGAGCATATTGGCAAGGAAATTCTGATAAAAGGCTGGATTGATATTCGGCGCGACCAGGGGAAGATGATTTTCTTTGATTTTCGCGATATGACCGGCTATGTTCAAGGGGTTATTCTGCCCGGCGCGAAAGAAGCCCATACCGTCGGCGAAAAGACTCGACCGGAATGGGTAGTGGCGGTGACAGGGAAGGTCAACAAGAGACCGGACAAAAATATCCAAAAGGATAAACAAAATGGCGACATTGAGCTCGAAATTCTATCCATAACCGTTTTGAATGAAGCCGAGACTCCGCCTTTTGATGTTCGTGGCGATGGCAGGGAAATCGGCGAAGATATCCGGCTCAAATACCGTTATATGGACCTTCGGCGACCTCGTATGCAGAACAATATCAGAATGCGCGACAAAATAATTTCCTTTTTCCGAGACTACATGCACAAAAATGATTTCGTGGAGATCGAGACGCCGATAATGATGAAAGGCACGCCGGAAGGTTCGCGCGAATATGTCGTCCCGAGCCGCCTTGAAAAAGGCAAGTTTTATGTTTTACCTCAATCACCCCAGCAGTTCAAACAGCTTTCAATGGTTGCCGGATTTGAAAAATATTTTCAAATTGCGAGATGTTTCCGCGATGAAGATACCCGCGGCGACCGCCAGCCGGAATTTACCCAGCTGGATTACGAAATGTCTTTTGTAACCCAAGAAGAAGTCCTTCAATATACCGAAGCGATGTTCGTTGAGCTTGTGAAGACTGTTTATCCAAATAAAAAAATCACCGAGACGCCGTTTCCGAGGATGACCTATGCGGAATCAATGAAAAAATATGGCAGTGATAAGCCGGATATCAGAAAAGATAAAAATAATCCCGACGAGCTTGGCTTTGTTTGGGTAGTTGATTTTCCGATGTTTGAAAAAGATGACAATGGCAATGTCCAAGCGGCCCATCACCCTTTCTGTTCGATAAAAGAAGAGGATGAATCGAAGTTTATGGAAGGCAAAGATTTATTCAATATCCGCGCCAATTCTTACGACTTGGTTCTAAACGGCTATGAATTAAGCTCGGGCAGTATCAGAATCCACCGCGCCGAAATGCAAGAAAAAGTTTTTGAATATTTGAAGATTTCTAAAGAAGATCAACAAAAGAAATTCGGCCATATGCTCGAAGCTTTTAAATTCGGCGCGCCGCCCCATGGCGGCTTCGCGCCAGGCATTGACCGGATTGTGATGTTACTTCAAAACGAGCCGAATATCCGAGAGGTAATTCCGTTTGCTAAAACAGGCGAGGGTAAAGACCTCATGATGGGCGCGCCGGCTGAAATTTCCAAAGATCAGATGCTCGAACTCGGCATAAAACTAAACAAACCGGAAAAATAGACCATTCATACACTCCAACATTCTATAGAATGTTGGAGTGTATGAATCTAAATATTATTTATGTTTAAGTTAGTAGCCGTATTTGGCTTCTCTTTGTTCATACCACTCTCTTGATTTTTTCAAGACGCTTAAGAAAAGCGGGTCATTCATGTATTCGTCAAATGATTTGAGGTTCACATCCACACGTCTATTTAGTTTAGCTAAATGCAACTTTCTAAAATTAGCCAGAGTGTCTTTTTCTGCCGGAGTGAGCTTTTCTTTCCAATCGTCTCTTTCCGGAAGTGCCCGACTCTCCATATCAGCGTTGTCGAGAAGCTCGGTTGGGATGGATTTAAATTCTTTGAAATCTTTTTGTTTTAAGCCCGTTTCTTCTATGTGACCCGTCTCTCTACTTCGGCTTTGTAAAACGTATCGTGCGCTTTCTTGCGTCACGTCCAACGGTACCCAATATCTTTCTCGTTGTTCAATCATCAAGTCGATTACTTTTTGCAAATTTTCTTTTTTACAAACTAAGCCGTATTCACGAAAACCTTCATGTGAAATTTCGTTTTGCGTTGTAGCAAATGGCGTTACTAATTCAGGATGCTCATCAAGTAAACGCTGGAGCGAAAACATCTTCTGTTCGAATCCTTTTGAAAAGACATAGTCGTTATGTTCCACGTCTTCGGAAAAACTGCCACACTCTTGTCCGTCTTTGTTGTAATAGGCATTGATACTGGAACCAAAAATTATTCCAACCTCATCGGGCAATATTAATTGCTGGGCTTGAAAATCATCCCGAAGGCAATTTTCAAATATACGTATGCGTTCATCCAATTCCTCCAAGATACTGATTCTCGACAATTTATCTTTAGCAGTCGCTTCTCCCAAATCAACTTTTATAAAATTCAGTATAGAGAAAAACCCATTGGCATCTCCCCAGATTGTCTCTACAGTTTTACCCATACCAGGCCTGATACGAAAGCGATCTTCACTCTCCTTTAAGATTTGTTTGACACGCGACAAAACAGCGCCAACCGAAGATGTCCAATCGGTTTCAGCAAAACTGCCGTCTTTTAACTTCGATATAATCGCCTGAATATCATTGATTAACGAAATAACCTCCGGCTCCTTAAATATCGATAGCGCCGCCATTTTTGAAACACTATCTTCATAGGGTTTCCGGTTTCTTTCAAAAGTTATTAGTCCCGCATCAAGTGTGAATTCTTCTAGATTTTTCTTCATTAAAAAAAGATCAGTTGCGATATCCGCTTCATTTTTTCCAATAAGTTTTCCTGATTCAATAAGTTTGAGGTGTATCGCATGGAGTTCTTTTTCAAGGGCGCTAAGCCGCGCCGCCCTTTTTTCACTGAATTGCGGAACATAGGGCGATTTAAATCCGACAACCATTGCTTTATCAGCAATTTCTTGATGTCGTCTTAAAAGACGGAGGTATTCTCTTTTTAACCTTTCCTCTCCTCCCTGTTCGGTTTCAAGATGGAGGTTTTCAGGCTCAACGGGTTCGATTGATTCATATCTCATAGATATATTATTGCAGGAAATCTGGGTACAAGCTAATAACCGCGATTTTTATAGGAAATTATCACTGTGGGCAGACGTGTATTAATTATTGAATTGTCAGCGAGTTTCTTGGAATAGTTCTAAAAATAGAGTTATACTAAAACATATGCTTGAGAAAATTTCACCACAATCGGAGGAATATAAAAGGGAGCTTTGGGTTAAAAAACACTACGCTGAAGATCTGGAAGTAGCAAGGTCTTGGGGGCACGATTTTGTTACCTGGATTGAAGGTTGCGAACAAGATGTTGTTCAACTTAATGAATTGGAAAACTCTTTTGACGGTTTAAATGAAGAAGAAAGAATAAATAAATATGGTTATTTAAGTCGAGTAAAGAAAGAGGAGATACCTTTAAAAATCCAAGACCGCAAAGATAAAATTAAATATGCGATTGAGCACTCTTTAGCTGAATTTGTTAAATTATACAAAGATCCAAAGACTGGAAGTTCTACAGTTTATACAATAAGCGAGGCGTTGAGAAATCCTGAATTGGGGCCGGAGTTGGAGTCTTTTACACCTAAAGGCAAATTTCCAATCAGTAAAAATATTTTACCGGTTGTGATGGGACTTGCAGAAAAAGGCGAGCTCCCTCTCGATTTATGGAAGAAAATTTTGATACACAACCAAAGATCATTGGAGAAAAAAGAAAAATATTTTAATGAGCATATTTTGCCTGAACTCAAAGCAAAATTACTTGAGGCTGTTCAGAATTTTTCTAAACACGATTTATTACCGTTTACAGTTGATCAGGTAAGGCAAGTTATGGAAGGAATACATTTTTCGATCAAAGATCCTACGGCGGCATATTTGGAAAATAATGCCGGTTCGTATAATCCGAATTCCAATACAGTCCTAATATCATCCTCTATTATTGAAAGTCATGTTGGGGCTGTAGAAGAGGAACAAAAAAAAGAGTTAAGTGCTCGGGCTGAAGAACTGCTTGAAGAAATTTTCGGTACCCCAAAAAGAACTGAACAGGAAAAGAAAATAGAAGAGGAAAATCTAAAATTCAAAAAGCAGTACCCATTTCATATATTTACACATGAAGTTTTACACGTCCTTTCTGGAAAAACAATTGTCAAAGTGACACCAGAGAAAGATGATGAAATGGAATCTTTTGTGCATAGAAAAGTTGGCTTGGGTCACCCTGGCGCGAGGGGTGTAAGGTTTAAATGGTTAAATGAAGCGGTTACAGAATATTTGACCTGTGAATTGACTGGCGATAAGGATCGGAAATTTGTCGGATATAAAAAAGAGATGGAGCTCTTTGATTTATTAAGAAAGAGCGGCAAAGTGAAAATCCCCGCCGATATTTTTATAGCGGCTTATTTTGAAAATTTTGATCCGGCTTTATCGGAAGAAAAAAGATTGGAAAATTGGAAAAGTCTTCGACAAAAATTAGCCGAAGCTTACGACCATGATTATATAGTTAAGCTGGATAGGGATATTCAAGAAAAAGGTTTAGATTACGCAATCAATTCTTTAAAAGGAAATGCTTAAACTTGTGGCAATCGGTGGGGGAGAAATGGGCCGGCCCGGGACAAAGGTTGAGACGACCAAAATCGATAAAGAGGTTATCAAATTGACCGGGAAGAAAAATCCCAAGGTCCTTTTTATTCCTACCGCAAGTCAGGATTCTGATTTGTATTGCAAAGTTTTCAAAAAACATTATGGACAGCGTTTGGGTGCCCGGGTCAGTTTTCTGTTGCTGACAAAAAATAAATATTCAAAAGCTCAACTTGAAAAAATAGTTTTAAATACGGATATAATTTATGTCGGCGGAGGAAATACTTTGCGAATGCTCCAATTATGGAAGAAAGTCGGTTTGGATAAAATTTTAATAAAAGTGGCAGGGAAGGGAATTGTGCTTTCCGGTGTTTCAGCCGGCGCCAACTGCTGGTTTAGATACAGCAATTCCGATTCCAGAAAAATGGAAGATTCTAAAAAAGATTACATACTTTTAAAATGTCTAGGTTTTGTACCGGCTGTTATGTGTCCGCACTATGATGTGGAAAAAGGAAGACAATTGAGCCTGAAAAAGCATATGAAAAATTCTCCGCTTGTCGCTGTCGCCCTCGGCAATTGCGCCGCTCTCCAAATTGTCGGCGATAAATATCGCTTAATTACTTCAAAACCAAGCGCCGTCGGCTATAAAGTTTTCTGGAAAAAGAATAAATATTTCCGGATTCCGATATCCAAAAATTCAGAATTTAAGCCAATAAGCAGTTTGTTGGTCAAGTAAAATATTTTAAAACCATTCTCAAATTCTTAAGAATTTGAGAATGGTTTTTAGACTTGCACCTTTTAACAAAATGTGCTATTTTGTTTTTTAGCAGATAAACCACTTCGGATATTCACTTATGATAACCAGAGAACAGTTCGTTCTTTCCATTTCGGATGCTTTTGAGCTTTCCCCAAACCTTGTCACTGCCGAATTGGCAGCCATGGATAAGGCCAGAATGGCAGGTCGGCCGAGCTTCGACGAGCTCCTCGAGATGACCCAGAGACTGGGTTATGATAAATTATTCGAGCGTCTCATGAGAGGCCTGCTTAAATACTTCGATAATCTCAGCGTTAAAAAGTCGGTCGAAGCTTACGTCTCGGAAGTCTCAAAAAGGACTCATATGCCGGCCGAAACAGTAGAGGCGTTCATACTCATTGATGGTCAAACCGATGAAGAGCGACAGGCCCTCTCTGAAACTTTCGTTCGCAACCTTTGTTTCGCGGCATTCAAGAAGACGGAGTGAAAAGTGACAGAAGGATTTTACAGGGCGCGGCCGTTACTCGGTCGTGCCTTTTTCTATACCAAAAAACCTCACCCCAGTATCCAAAAGTCATACGGGCTCGCGCTTCGCTCGTCAAGGTATGCCCCTATTCGGGGCACGCACTCGCCCTGGGATTGGTACGGGGTTAAATATTTGCAAGCCATAATTCAACCCTCTTTTAGAGGGATAAATTATGGGCAAAATATTAAAGATAATGTTATATTATAAGGGTAATGAGTGATTTTAAGATAAAACAGGATAGCTTTGAGGGACCGCTCGATATGCTTTTAAATCTGATTGAAAAGCGGAAACTCTCAATCAATCAAGTGTCGCTCGCCAAAGTGGCCGATGACTTTATCGCTCACATCAATTCCAAGCAAGATTTTCCGATTGCCGAGGGCGCCGATTTTATACTGATCGCCTCGACGCTGGTTTTGATAAAATCAAAATCACTTTTACCGTCGCTTGAACTGTCCGAAGAAGAGCAGGGCAGTATTGAGGATTTGGAACAGCGTCTAAAATTTTACCGCCGGATTAAAGAAGCTTCAAAGGGAATAAAGGAGCGTTTTGGCCATCGGCCGATGTTTTTCCCGAGAGAGCGGAAAGTTGAACCGGTCTTTTCACCGCACGAAGGTATCACAACTCCAAACATCATCGCCTCAATTAGAGGCATTATTTCGGCTTTGCCAAAATTTGAAAAACTGGCCAAAGCCGTTGTCCAAAAAGTAATGAGCCTCGAAGAGATGATGAAAAATCTTTCCGAGCGCATTACGAACAGTTTGAAGATGAGCTTCCGCGATTTTTCCGGCATGGGCAAAAAAGAAAAAGTCCACGTTATCGTCAGTTTCTTGGCGCTTCTCGAATTGGTCAAACAGGGAGCCATCAAGGTCGTTCAGGATAAAAGTTTCAGCGACATTACGATTGAGACCGAAGGGGAGATTACGACGCCGAAATATAATTAGATTTTTAGAAAGTAGACAGTAGAAAAAATAAAAGAATGTTAGAATAATCAACTATGACACTAGGTGCAAAAATAGAAGCCATACTTTTTTGGAAATCAGAACCGATGTCGGTTAAAAAAATTGCGGCAGCTTTGGGTGAGAACGAAGATGATGTCAAGAAATCCATCCCGGAACTTGAGCAATCTTTGGCCGAACGAGGCATCAGGATCATTCACAAAGACGATGAATTGGCCATTACTACTGCGCCGGAAATCGCGCCCATTATTGAGAAATTGACCAAGGAGGAATTATCTAGAGATTTGGGTAGGGCAGGCTTGGAAACTTTATCGATTATCCTGTATTATGGACCAATATCTCGCCGCGATGTCGATTATATCCGTGGTGTGAATTCAGCTTTTATTGTCAGAAATTTGCTGGTGCGCGGGCTCGTTGAAAGGGTCGAAGACAAGAAAGATCAGCGGGTATTTTTATACAAGCCGACTTTCGATCTTCTGGCCTTTCTCGGCGTTTCCAAAGTCGAGGATTTGACCGATTATTCATCGGTGCGAAACGAGTTTACGGCTTTTATCGAGGCGCGGGACAAAAGCGTTGAAGAGAGAAGTGTTCAGTCAAGTGAAAAAGAGATTGCCGAAGAGTTTGTCAGTAATTAATTTAAAAAGATGGAAGAAGAAACAAATAAACCAATAGTTGAGACGACAGATGAGACAGTGCCGATAAAAAACAAAGTGGTTTTTAATAATTTTGATTTGGCGGTTGCTTCTGCAGGGCTTGTTTTTTCGATAATCTTTCTAGTTTACCCAGTCATTGCCGAAAACAAGCGATTGGAATTAGCCTCGGTAGCCGAAGCTTTAAGGCCGGTCGAGGTCAGTCCGTTTTCGAGCTTAGCTTTAGAAGCGAAAGCTGCTTATGTTTTGGATTTGAATTCCGGCGAAGTTATTTTTGAGAAAAACAGCGAAGTCCAGTTGCCGCTTGCTTCACTCACAAAGATCATGACGGCTATAACAGCGCTCTCGATCGTGCCTGAAGGGACCGTTATTACGATTGATAAGGAAGATTTGGAACTTGAAGGTGATAGCGGATTGTATGCCGATGAACGCTGGCGTTTAGGCGACCTGCTCGGCCTCACTCTGATTGAGTCATCAAATGATGGCGCTTATGCTGTCGCGGCCTCGATCGGTTCTGTGATAGGAGGCGTGGAGGATAAAAATCAGAGCCGGGAGGCGTTTGTCAGATCGATGAATGAAAAAGCAAAAGAGCTCGGCTTGTCTCAAACTTATTTCAACAACCCGACTGGCCTAGATGAGTCAGCGGGTTTTGCCGGCGCTTATGGCTCGGCGAGGGATGTCGCTTCTCTGATTGCCTACGGCGTTTCAAATTACTCGGATATTTTCAGGACGACCAGGTATGCATCCTTAAAAGTTGAATCTTTAAACGCTCCTTCGCATACGGCGGTCAACACCAATAAGGACTTAGACGGCATTCCGGTAATTATCGCTTCCAAAACCGGCTACACCGACCTCTCTGGCGGCAATTTGGCGATTATTTTTAATCCCGGCATCAATAATCCCATCGCCGTAGTCGTTCTCGGATCGACGCTTAACGGTCGATTTCAAGATGTAAAAAATCTAGCCTGGGCAGTGATAGATTCTTTGGTGAATAATTAATACACTAATATACTAATGATACGAATCTTACGAATCCGCTCCGGCGGACGAATGAACTCGGAAATCGCGAATTAGTAGTCATTAGTTTCCGCCATAGGCGGATCCGTCCTTAGGCGGAAAGATTAGTAAATTCGTATATTAGTAAAAATATTTATGATCACTGATTTGGCAAAAATTTTCATACCGGCGGTTATTTCATTCATAGTGGGAATAATTTTAACTGTCCCGATAGCCAAATTTCTCTATAAAAATGAAATGTGGAAGAAGAAAGCCAAAGAGGTGGCTTTTGATGGCAGTTCGACTCCGATTTTCAACAAAATGCACGCCGAGCGGGAAGTGAAAGTTCCGAGAATGGGCGGAATAATAATCTGGGGTTCAATTATTATTACAACGGCGATGGTTTTTTTTGCCGATATAGTCACTGATTATAAATTTCTAGACAAGCTCGATTTTCTTTCCCGCGATCAGACATGGATACCGCTTCTCGCGCTTTTTATCGGCGCTCTTGTCGGATTAGTCGATGATTATTTGGAGATTAAAGGAAACGGCTCCAAAGTTGGCGGTCTTTCTCTGAAAAAGAGGTTGGTTGTTGTCGGACTGGTCAGTTTTTTGGCGGCGCTATGGTTTTATCTCAAGCTTGAAGTGACAGGAGTCGCTATTCCGTTTTTCGGCTTTTTGCCGCTCGGCATTTTCTTTATCCCGTTTTTTATTTTGGTGTCTTTGGCGGTTTATTCCGGCGGAATCATCGACGGTTTGGACGGTTTGGCTGGCGGAATTTTCGCCTCCATCTTTGCCGCTTATGCCGGCATTGCCCTTAATCAGAATCAGATAAATCTCGCCGCTTTTTGTGCTGTGGTTTCCGGGGCGGTCTTGGCGTTTTTATGGTTCAATATCCCACCGGCGCGGTTCTATATGTCGGAAACAGGATCAATGGCCTTGACTCTCGCCCTCACTATGGTCGCTTTTATGAGCGATTCTCTCGGGGAAGGTTTTGGAGTGTCAGTGCTTCTTATCATCGGCCTTCCTCTTTTCGTCACCTCGATTTCAGTGATAATCCAGGTCCTTTCAAAAAAGTTTCGCCATAAAAAAGTTTTCTTAGTGGCGCCGCTTCACCACCATTTTGAGGCAATCGGCTGGCCGGCTCATAAGGTGACGATGCGTTATTGGGTCATCTCTGTTGTTTGCGCGATTTTCGGCATGGCCATCGCGTTTATTGCCTAGCGCGACACCAATCCACGAATTCGCAAGAATGACACGAATAAAGATTAAGATTCAAAAATATTTATGAAAAATTCAATGGAAAATCCGGTTAGTCCGGAACAAAAAGAATGAATGCTTCAGTCCGATCATATTTTCAAGTTTCTCATCCAATCAACCGATATTTTTTGATAATCGTAGGGATGATTATCACAATCGGCGCCGTCGCTTTTTTTTCGGCTTCGTTCGGCTTGCTTTCTCGGGGAGGAGGGCCAAGCTTTGGTTCGGTGGTCATCGGCCAGTTTGCGCTAGGAATTTTTCCGGGCCTGTTAATCGCTTGGGTCTTGTCCAGATTCCACTATACAAGGTGGCGCTATGCCGCTCCGATTATATTTTTTCTTTCAGTAATTTTAAATTTGCTGCTTCTTGTTCCAGGTTTAGGTTTTGAGCATGGCGGCGCGGTGCGCTGGCTCCAAATTTTCGGCGCGACCATCCAACCTTCGGAATTTTTAAAAATCGCTTTCATTATGTATCTTTCCGCTTGGCTTGCCGGATCGAGAGATAGGGTAAAGGATGCCCGTTTCGGCGTCTTGCCGTTTGTGATCATTCTCGCTGTTACAGTCGGCCTGCTTATAATCCAGCGCGATACTGACAATGCGGTTATTATCACTACAACCGCTCTTATAATGTATTTCGCGATGGGTGCCCGCCTAAAGGATATCGCCATCATTGTCCTTGTCGGCGTTATCGGTCTTGGCGCGCTTTTTTTTGCAAGACCATATTTAATGGAGAGACTTCTCACTTTTTTTGACCCTTCACGCGATCCTCAAAATTCCAGCTACCAGCTCAACAAATCCCTAATCGCCATAGGTTCGGGAGGTTTAATCGGACGAGGTTTCGGCCAAAGCGTCCAAAAGTTTTCAGGTTTGCCCGAGCCCATCGGAGACTCGATATTTGCCGTAATAGGGGAGGAGTTCGGTCTGGTCGGGTCGGCGCTCATCGTCCTTCTTTTTACAGCTTTTCTATTACAAGGGCTCAAGATTTCAATCCGTTCCCCCGATTTTTTCGGTAGACTGCTTACCCTTGGAATTGTTATACTTATTACGATTCAATCATTTACCAATATCGCCTCAATGGTTGGATTGTTTCCGATCGCCGGATTGCCGCTCGTCTTCATCAGTCACGGCGGCTCGTCGATGTTGGCGTCTCTCGCGGCCGTCGGATTGGTATTTAATATTTCGCGGTACAGCAAATAGTTTTACTAATATACGAATTTACTAATCTTAACCAATGACTACTAATTCGCGTATTTAGATTCTTATTCGTATGCATTCGTAATATTAGTAATATTAGTATATTGGTATTAAATTAGTTAATATGAAAATACTTTTCACAGGTGGCGGCAGTGGCGGACATTTTTATCCGATTATTGCTGTGGCCGAGCAAATCGAGAAAATCGCCATTGAGCGAAAATATCTTTCACCGAATCTTTATTTTATGTCCACCGATCCTTTTGATGAAAGGATGCTTTTTGATCATCACATCGAATTTCTTAAAGTCTCAGCCGGCAAGATGAGACTTGACGCGCCGATAAAAAATATTTTGGATTCCTTCAATACTTTTATCGGGACGATAAAAGCGATTTTTAAAATGTTCTCGATTTATCCGGACGTAGTTTTTTCAAAAGGAGCTTACGCAAGTTTTCCGGCGCTCCTCGCGGCTCGGATTTTGCGGATTCCTGTAGTTATCCATGAATCCGATTCAGTGCCGGGCCGAGCCAATAAATGGGCGGGGAAGTTTGCCGACAGGATCGCTGTATCTTATGCGGAAGCGGCCAAATATTTTCCGAAAGAGCGGGTGGCTTTGATCGGCCAGCCTACTCGAGAAGCCATAAAACCGCACCCACGCGATGAAGCCGAAAGATTTCTCAAGCTCGAGAGCGGCCTGCCGGTGATGCTCATTTTGGGCGGCTCGCAGGGCGCCGAGAAGATCAACGAATTGGTCATAAGTGTTTTGCCGGAACTTTTGAAAAATTGGGTGATTATCCACCAGACCGGCAAAGCCAATCTCTCCGAAGTTGTCAATCGGGCCAAAGTCGCTGTGCCCGAATTGGCCGTTCAGAGCCGCTATCACCCTTTTGATTTTTTACCTGATTCAGCCATGGCTATGGCCGCTGGCGCCGCCAATCTTGTCATTTCCCGCGCTGGCAGCACAATTTTCGAAATCGCATCCTGGGGAATTCCCAGCATCGTCATTCCGATAACAGAATCAAACGGCGACCATCAGCGTCAAAACGCCTTCAATTATTTGCAAAGCGGCGCCGCGATTATGATTGAAGAAGCCAATTTAACTCCACATATTTTTATTGAAGAGGTGGAACGGTTACGCAATAATCCCGAACTGATGAAAAATATGGCCGTCGCCGCCAAAAATTTCTACCAACCTGATGCCGCTCGGAAGATTGCCGAAGCCTTGATAAAGATTTGTCTGGAGCACGAAAGATAGTTAAAAGTTTAAAGTGTAAAGTTGAAAGTCATAAGAAATTAAAAAACCGCTAGGATGTAAGTCCTGCGGCGAATGGGGATTGGTCTGGCCATCCTCTGTGGCCATCACGCACCAAAGCGTAACGGCGGCTAAACTGATCGTCATCAATCGAATAGCCAAGTAGTTTTTCAATTTCAACGACGGTCGGAGATTTAGCTTTTGCGTCAGATTTTTCGGGTGTTTTGTCAGTACTCATAATGTCTTAAGAAAAAGAACCTATTTTAATAATACTCCACTATTTGATTTAATCAACATAAAATATTTTATGTTATAATCTAAAAATGTCAGAGATTATAACCAGATTTCCACCAAGTCCCACTGGTCTTTTGCATATTGGCGGCGTTCGAACCGCTCTTTTTTCCTACCTTTTTGCCCGTCAAAACGGTGGAAAATTCATATTTCGGATAGAGGATACGGATAAAGAAAGGAGCAAGAAAGAATATGAAGAAGATATAATCAAGGGCTTAAAATGGCTCGGTTTGGAATGGGACAACAAGGAAATTATCAGGCAGTCGGAGCGGGCGCCCATATATAAAAAATATCTCGAAAATCTTATTGCCGAAGGCAAAGCTTTTGTTTCAAAAGAGACCCCCCAGGCCGAAGGCGATCCAAACAAATTTTCTAAGGGAAAATTTGAACGGATAAACCGCGCTGAAGTCATTCGCCTAAAAAATCCCGGGAAAGATATCATTTTCAATGATTTGATTAGGGGTGAAGTGAAATTCAATACGGCCGAGCTCGGTGACATTGTTATTGCAAAGTCAGTTGACGAACCGCTGTATCATCTGGCAGTTGTTATCGACGACAAAGAGCAAGGCGTCACCCACGTTATTCGTGGCGAAGATCATATTTCAAATACGCCACGCCAGATATTGATTCAGGAAGCTTTAGGATTTCCCCGGCCGGAGTATGCCCACATTCCGCTTGTCCTTGCCGCCGACCGGTCCAAACTTTCAAAACGAAACGGCGCCGTCTCACTTTCCGAATTTATAGAACAGGGTTACTTGCCGGAAGCCGTTTTAAATTATTTGGCTCTGCTCGGCTGGCATCCGGGGGACGATAAAGAAATTTTTACTAAAGAAGAATTAGTGAAAGTTTTTGACCTTTCGCGCGTCCAAAAAGGCGGGGCGATTTGGAATACCGAAAAATTGGACTGGGTGAATAAAGAACACCTGAAGTTAAATTCCAAACATCAAATGACAATTTCCAAAAAAATTACAGAAATTTTAAAACCGGAAGAAAATGAAAAGAATGAAATGATTTTAGAAAAATTAGTGCCGATAATTTTTGAGCGGATAAATAAATTCGGCGATATAAAAGATTTGGCCGATAGGGGAGAGCTGTCTTTCTTCTTTAGGGAGCCGGCGTGGAAAAAAGAAGGCTTTCTATGGAAAGGGGAGGGAAAATTGGAGGATTCGGCGCACCGTATTCAAGAAGCCTTAAAACTGATTTCCGATGTTCCCGAAAAAGATTTTTCCAAAACAGAAATAAAAAATAAGATTTGGTCTTATGCCGAAGAGGAAGGCAGGGGATTGGTTCTTTGGCCCTTGCGCTATGCCCTCTCCGGATTAGAAAAATCTCCCGACCCGTTTACTATCGCTGAAGTAATCGGCAAAGCCGAAACTATTAAAAGATTAAGTGCCGCCGTTCGTTTTGTTCAAGATGCTTAAAAAAATCAAATTTTTTTCAATTCTTATCATTATCGGCTTTTTTATTTCGCCGGGTTTGAATTCTTTTGCCCAGAACATCGATGAGCTGGAGGCCAAGATCGCTGAACGAGCGGCGGCCATAAAGGATTTGGAGGCCCAAATCGCCGATACCCAAAGGCAGATAGACGCCAATCAAGGCAAACAAAAGACCTTAAGCAACGCAGTGGCCACTTTTGAGGCTGAACGGAAAAAAGTCTCGGCTCAGATCAGCTTGACCGAGCAAAAGATTTCTGCCAAGGAACTTGAAATCGAATCGCTCGGTTTAAGCATTAATGACAAAAACTCTTCGATTGGCAATAGCGGTTTAGGCATTTCTCAGATCATTCGGGAACTCAATTCTATTGAATCCGAATCATATATTTCCGTCATCTTGAACAATAAGAATTTGTCGGAAGTTTGGGACACGGTCAATGAGATTAAAATAATTAACGAAGCTCTTTTAAAACATGTAAATGATCTGAAGAGCTTGAAACAGTCTCTGGAGAAAGACAAAACCGTAGCCGAGTCTAAAAAGAAAGAGCTTGAAAAGCTAAAAACAGAGCTTGCCGGCCGAAAAAAAATCGCCGAGGCGGCCAAAGCCGACCAGCAAAAATTGCTGTCCCAAACGAAAAATCAGGAGTCCGAATATCAGAAGCTTTTGAAGAAACAATTGGCCGATAAAGAAGCTTTTGAAAAAGAATTGCTTGAATTCGAATCAGAACTGAAATTCGCTATTGACCCGAGTAGTCTGCCTTCTACCGGTTCCGGCGTTTTGAGCTGGCCGTTAGACTCGATAAAAATCACTCAATATTTCGGCAATACCGATTTTGCCACCAAAAATCCTCAGCTTTATAACGGCGCGGGGCATAACGGCGTAGATTTCAGAGCTTCGGTCGGCACGCCGATAAAGGCCGCACGGGGAGGCATCGTCAAGGGCGTTGGTGATACTGATCTGGCCTGTCCAAAGACTTCTTATGGCAAATGGGTTTTGATAGAGCATTCAAACGGCCTTTCAACTCTTTACGCCCATTT
>C687J35174_10001876_pt1 | contig 30191 bp, 32 predicted proteins | sample RifCSPhighO2_01_FD_35174 | JGI IMG/M metagenome (IMG submission 35174) | reverse complement strand
TGCCTCTCCCCTACCGCTTGAACGGTATCGCGTACCGCCCGCTCGAGGGCGGCCATCGGCTCGCGCTCGCTCTCTATGAATCCCATCTCAAAATCCATGCACGTGGCTTCGCTCAAATGCCGCGTTGTGGCAGATTTTTCGGCGCGAAATATCTTGGCCACGGTGAATGCCCGTTCAAAGGGGCCGACCATGATCTGTTTATACAACTGTGGACTTACGGAAAGGTAAGCCGATTTGTCGTTGAAATACTCAACCCTGAAAGCAGCGCCAGCGCCTTCCGAATCGGTGCCGACCAAAGATGGCGCAATGAATTCTGTGAAGCCTTGCGACTGGAGCGATTTTCGGTACGCATCCAGTATAGTCGCCTGCATGGAAAAAATGTCTCGGCTCCGCTGCGTTCGCAGTGTCAGAGGCAAATTGTCGAGATGCGTCTCCAGATTGAGCTCAGCATCGAGATCAAACGGTAGGGGCTGCGCCGCGCTCAGTATTTCAATACTCTCGATTTGCAGCTCAATGTCACCATTTATTTTGCTGGCATTCGCATTCTTCTCTGGACGTTTGTTGACCACTCCCGACGCAGCGACGACGTACTGCTGTCGTACGCCTTTTGCAACATCCATTGCGGCGCTAGCCGGAAGGACTACTCCCTGCACGGTGCCCGTCATATCCCGAAAATCAAAAAAGACGAGTTTGCCCTGATTGCGCGCCACCTCTACCCACCCGGCGATAGAGACATCCGCATCAATCTTATTTTTCAGCTCTTTTATGTACGTTCTTGGCATAAATATTAGTGCTTTAAATATTGACAGTAGTGTAAACCACTATATTGAGACGCCGACCCGGCTGCGCACATCCACCATTTTACGGGATGCTAGCGCGCGAGCTTTTTCGGCACCGTCTTTTAGTATCTCCTTCACATCCGCATCGGTGATATTCATACGTCGCTCGCGCATCGGCGCTACGAGTGCCTCGATGTCTTCTACCAGCACATCCTTGAGTGCTTTGTACTTACCTTTGTTCTCCTTGTACAGATTGGCAAGCGAATCACCGCCGCGGAAAAGGCGGTGAATGTTGTACACATGCTCGGGGCTCTCCCCCCCTGAGTCGGTAACAATACTCATCACCGCTTTGCGGATCTCGTCTTTTGTGCCGAAAAGCGGGATGGTATTGCCGTAGCTTTTGCTCATTTTTGCGCCGTCGGTCCCTGGCACGACGGCAACGGCGTCCAAGATTTTCTCCCGCGGTTCTTTGAAGGTTTCCCCGAACGCCGCATTGAATTTGGCCGCCGCCTCGCGCGCGTATTCTACGTGCTGACGCTGATCGGCGCCCACAGGGACGATGTCGGTGTCGTAGAGCAGAATATCCGCCGCCATAAGCATGGGGTACGTGAAGAGCCCGGCACTCGGCTCCAGCCCTTTTGCTACCTTGTCTTTGTACGCGTGCGCCTGCATCAGAAATGGCACCGTAACGAGGCAATCGAATATCCAGGCGAGCTCGGTGTGTTCGGGCACGGAGGACTGTTGGAACAGCACCGCCTTTTTTGGATCGAGACCCACCGCTATATAATCACGCACCACACCCGCGATATTGCTTCTAAGCTGCTGCGGGTCTTTGAGCGAAGTGAGAGCATGATAGTCCGCGATCATCACTAGTCCCTCGGCACCCTGCAAAAGCTCCACCGTCTGTTTGAGCGCACCAAAATAATTGCCGATATGCAACTGCCCCGACGGTTGTAATCCAGTGAAAAGCCTTTGCATGATCAATGTCTCACTATAGCAGAAAAAAGCTGGCGAACCTTACGTGCAATTTTGTCGCAGTGTCTACTCTGCGGTGGTGGATTTCTGGATATTGGCAGAGATGACGAGGATAAAGACGACGAGACCGAAGAGCATCGGGTAGCTCACCCCAAGCATACCCGTGATGATGCTGGCGATTGCGACAGGAATGAGGGCAAAGAGCGCGGTTCGATACGCGGCGCCATACGGAATAGAGAAACCCTTGATCTTGGCGATGATTTTCACGATAAGTGCGGACGGTAGTGCAATAAGCGCATAGTAAGCGAGCATACCGAAAATAATGAGGAAAAAGAGGAGTACCGGCAGCACGTATAGCATGCCGCTGATGAAGGGCTTGATCTTACCCGCAAGGTCCATGACTACTTTGCGATCTATATGGACCCCATCGAAACTCTCGAGATCAATGACGCGCGATTCACCACCCTCATCGCTCATGTAGAAAAGTTTTTTCTGTGTGAGTACCATCGCGGCGTCATAAGTGTCGAGCTCTGCTAGGGTGATAGCGGGACGCGTGTCTATTACGGCAAGGTGCTGCGGTGAGGACGAGCTGGTCGCGCCCGGCATGGCAATGTAGTACGGCTGGCTTACACTCGAAGAGGCGATGCCGCCATCGATCTCGATGACAAGCTCTGCGGGAAAGGCGTTTGGTATCGTTTCAAGATAATTTGAACGCAAAAATTGATAGAAAGCGATGGACGCGGGAACACTGACCAAAATACCGGTGAATGCCGCGATGAGGGCAAGCGCACCAAAGGCGCGCCGACCCGGCGGCAAGGCCGCGTAGAATGCCCTATCATGGAACGAGCTTTTGACTGTCTGGAAAATTGATTGGATCATATATTGAACAACGGTAGCACGCCACACAACACATTCAACCGCTTGCGGGCAATTCGACGATAAAACGTGCACCCTTGCCCGCCCCCTCCGACTCTGCAGAGATCTGCCCGCCGTGCGCCTCCACGATTTGCTTGGCGATGAAAAGGCCGTAGCCAGTGGAATGCACGTTGACTTTGATCGAATCAGCGCCGTGACCACCTTCAGTGAAAAGGCGTTTTTTGTCTTCATCGGTAATACCAACGCCGCTGTCTTGTACAATGAAACGGATTTTTCCTCCAGTTTTGGACAGTGAGACAGCAACCTTTCCCGCCGGCGTATACTTGATGGCATTGTCTACCAAATTGCGTATCACGTGCTCGCGCAATTTGCCCTCATCCCCTTCTAGGTTGTACTCCCCCTCTTCCACCTGCACGGTAAGCGAGAGCTGCTTTGCATCCGCCGCACTTTTTTGCTCGCTTACCACGCTCATGACCGCCGCTTTAAAATCAAGCGGGGCCTTGTTGAACACAATGGTACCTTTCTTTAAATTAGACGCATCCAGTATGTCCATGACGGTCGCCACGCCCTTGCGCATTTCGACGAGCGCCTCCCCAGCGAGCTCCTTTACTGCAGCGGAGACCTCACCATAATCACCACCAGCGATGCTCGCAAAGGCGTTTTGACCTTTGGTCAGATATCCCTTGATCTCGTGACTGATGAAGTGGAGCAAAGCCTCTTGCTGTGCGTTGGACTCTTCGAGTGCTTGCTTGAGGCGCACGAGCTCCAGCGAGTGCTTGTACACGATTTCATTTGCCGCCCGTAATTCTACCTCGTAATCCGTCGGACTTACGATCGGCGAAGTTGGCACGCTTTGTTGATCCGTATCCGCCATATCAATTCGGATCATATCTCACGATACACGCGCGCTAATGCTCTTTCGCACAGCTCGCAGCGTGTCTGAATCGAGCGTCCCGACTTTGCGAGTGATATTGCGCATGTCGATGCACGCCAATTTCAATGTGCGTACAATCGAAGAAATCGGTAATCCCGCCGAGGCAAGATCCGGTACGTCAATATCGCCAGGCCATCCTTTCAATATTGTCGTGGTTATCATTGCCGCCCAGCAGACTTCAACGCTCTTGGCAGCGCGCCACGGCCCGATCACTATCAGGGCAGGACGCTCCTTCGCGAATGTTCCATCGGCAAAAGGGAACAAAGTCACGACGACATCACCGCGCCTATGCTCCATATTTAGAGATTGTCGTAGATGTCATTCGAAGGGTCATTCCATTCAGTAAACGTCGCGAACGGATTCTCGAAAGGGTCATTCAAATTGATCTTTTGATCTTTTGATCTTTTCGATGCCGTTTTTGCAGCAATGGGCTCAACGCTTACAAGCGGCTTTCCTGCTCGTTCGATGATATACCGATCACCACGCAACGCCACGCGGTTCATAATTTCCCCGAAGCGCTTGCGGGCCTCCATCGCCGATATGACTTTTGTTTCAGACATAACGGCAGTGTAGCAATCTATGCAATTATGTCAATTGTATCACTACGCTGCCAGCAAACTTGAAGGTACTTCCGAGGGCTGCATAGTGCTCACAATGCTCGCTGCCGCCTCGCGGCACACTTCGTGCGAGGCCCGGCCAAAGAGCCGCTCATACTGGGCCACGAGGCGATCCACAGCGGCCTTCGGATCGCCGTTTTGGATCGTGACCGAATGATCAGCCGCCACCTGCATTCCCGAAACTTTCTGGGCCTCCGACCAAGCCAAGGGCCCAATCACAAGCTCCTGCTCCTGAATTATTTTTGATGCAATTTGCGCAAAAATGGGCATAGAAAAAATATATTAATCTTTGGCATCAAAACAATTAACACCAAAAACTATCAACATCCACGCAGTGGGCAAAACTAGGTCTACCCAATGTCCATTGTAATAACTTCCGACAGTCGTAGTATATGAAAATGAAAAATCACCAAAAAATAAAACAAGCTGCCCCAAAAGTATGCTCAAAATGGCAATTTTATATCTCCCTCCAAGATATTTAAAGGACAATCCATAAATAAGCGCCGAAGATAGAAAGATCACAAGATCTCCCAGAGGATACGCAAGATCAAAGAAAAGTTTCAAGCCTCCCTCTGTAAAATCGATTACGCCGCCACGCGCCACAACAATAAGCAAATAGTACGCAGCAATAATTCCAATAATCGATATACATAATGCTAGCACTTTCCCGCCGGGATGTTTTAGGGAGAATCGAGCTCCAGTCGCTTTTGATAAGCTAATCAATCCGAGCGCCAGAAAAGGGAAGGACAGGCTATAGCCAACGTCTGCAAGAGAAGGATAGGGGATGTCTACACTAGTAAAAATATTATAGTAGAGCGACCAAAACATTTGGCCTACACCCCAGCAAATCGCTCCCACCGAAATAAAAAGCAGGGCTCTGCCAACATAACTTTTTAATCCTCCCCATTTTTTGGATTTTAATATGCCGAGCACTCCACCGATCAACGGAATTAATCCGAAAGCAAACTGGTAGAGCGCTCCTCCCAATGTTACCTCTCCACCCGCATTTGCTTTCCCCGTAACGAAGAAGAAAGCCCACCAAACGAATATAAAGACGAAGTAAAAAAAGATAATCCTCGCATCTCTGCTTGTGTGCATAGTAGTACAGACACCCTATGTAATTAAATTATGTTCCCTGCAAAGCAGATGTCAAGAGGCTTTGGTTCACCGAAAATCGGTGTTGTGGATAATCAACAAGGACGCCTCTGTTGAGCCGTTTTCGGTGAAAAGCCAGCTCCAGCAGGCTGTAGCGTAAGAGATCATTTTACGACCCAGACGTATTCCATAGATTTGTCACGTGCCGCAATATGGACATTGGGATACGTTTTTAATTTAAGATAGTACTCGACAATTTCTTTTGTAAATTCCTCCCCTTTTATAGTTATTGGAATACCAGGAGGAAATGGTGTGATGTGTTCTGCCGCTATTCGTCCAATTGCTTCAGGCAATGGCACTTTCTCAATCTGATTCCATAACAACTTTGTAATCTCATTTAATTCCAAGATTCTGGGTATATTGGTCGGGATTTTAAAATTAAATTCTACTGGCATTTTAGTCCGTTTTGGTTTCTGCGTTATTTCCGCAAGGGCAGCCGCTGTGATTTGGATATCATTCATTGTGGCTCTAAATGGAATTATAAAGAGAATTGTCTTGACAGTGTAGGCCTCAGGAACAATTTTATATTTCCTTTCTAGAATATTTGCTACCTGATTTCCGTTAAAGCCCGCTTTAGCAACGTCTACGATAACTTTTGTCTCATCTCTTTCGTACACTGAAGGATGGTTTTTCTTAAGATAGTCCGTAGAAACCACCTCAAGACCGTCAATGCGACTTATTTCGCCAGATAGACGCTTTGCAAGCGTAAGCATATGCTCCAGCTTTTTTTTGCCCCTTTTCTTCATTGTTTCCCGTGCAGCATCCAAAGAAGCAAGCAGTATGAAGGATGGACTACTTGTTCCCAAGCTTCGATACGACTCAATGAGTAAGTCCTCATTGATCCTCCCGTCCTTCCAATGGATCATGCCTGATTGCTGAAGTGACCCTCCTTGCTTATGAGTACTTTGTACGCAAATATCTGCCCCCGCCTCCATCGCAGAGGTCGGCAACTTGTCTGAAAAATGCAAATGTGCTCCCCAGGCCTCATCGACAAATACTATTAATTCCGGATATTTTTCTCTTACCGTTGAAACGACCTTCTTTAGGTCAAGACACATTCCCTCATACGTGGGATTAATTAAAAGGAGTACCTGTGGCTTGTTCTTTTCAATCCCCTCGCATATCTGTTGTTCCGTATTCGGAAGAAACAATTGGTGCTCTTGGTTAATGTTAGGTTCTAGAAAAATGAGATTTATCCCATAATCCTCACATGCTGCAACGATCGATCTGTGAATATTTCTTTCGGACAAAATCCTTAGGTTAGGAATTTGCTTGCTTAATGCCCGAAGAACCATAAAATTACTGCCAGTCGTGCCATTTACAGAAAAAAGCGTATGATCAGCTCCGTATGCACTCGCAGCATGCTCGTATATCTTTTTAAATAGGCCCGATGGGTCTGACGGGTATCCCAATGACTCAAAAGAAGTGGATGTGTCGCTCGCATACGGGTTTTTCACTTGACTAAAGGTTAAGTCAATCGAAGGTGTGCACCAACGAATAGCTTTGTGGGTGACGTGGTTGAGAGCGTGGGTAAGATGTGACTTTGGATGTTTCATTTTGGTATTCAACTTAGTGCCAAAAGTACTATACCTGTTATAATAATAAAAGCACTAATAGCCTGAATTGTTGTCATCTTTTCCCTTAGAAAGATACGGGCAAGTATTATGGTTGGCAAAGAGGAAGCTCCACTCAGGATCGCAACAATACTTGTATAGGTAGTACTCGCATAACCGAGGGTTATCGCCAAGTAAGCAACTACTTCACCTATAGCTATGAGCCATACAAATTTCCATACCCCAGATCCAACTTCTAAAAGCTTAGTTTTGGCGAGACGCGCTATGAAGAATGCAGACAGCGTCATAAATACAAACATGAAAGTTGTATAAACCATCCAGTCTTTATCTCCCGTAAATTCATCCCACCCTAATGTCCAAACTGTTGCGAGTATGGTAGCTATTATTATTTCCTTTAGTCCAGCTACGGCCCTTATACGAATGCGTCTTGCCTTCAAATTCTCTACGTCAAGATTAATAAGTATCACCCCTCCAAATATAAATACTAAAGCGGGCACAAAACCGATCTGTAAGGCTTCTCCGAATACCAAGACAGATAGCAAGGCAACCATCCCGGCAAATGAGGCAAAAATAGGGCTTAAAATAGAAACTTCCCCCTTTTCAAAGCCTTTGTAAGCAAAATAATATACGGCCGTTTGTAGAGAACCAAAAAAAATAAGACCAAGCCATTCGCTCGAGTCTGTAGGGAAAATTACATGCGCAGGAGCTACAAATAACTTTGTGAACAAAAGAGAAAAAAGTATTGCTGTACCGAACACATGCGCCCATACAAGTGCGGAAATTGTACCGATCTTATCGACGGTCTTTTTAGTGGCAAATTCTGAAAATCCCCACCCGAGCATTCCGCCGAGGCCGGCGATAATGGCAATAAGAAGTTCGGACGACATGCCACTATTATGACACTATTTAGAGCGCGTTGAGAAGTATTTCCAGACTATGATGACTAGGGAAATTATAACGAAAGAGGCGAAGAGCAGAAAGAGGGTTGCTAGAGTGAATGATGCCGCAATTACGCTCCCAATCCCCAACCCGCCCGTCCTCGGTGGAATGGTCAGGATATAGGTTAGGATCATTAATACTGGCACAGCCCAAAGCGCAAATTTACGCCAAGCGATGAAGACGGCATCATGCAAATTATAGGTTAAGAGAGAAAAAACAAACGTTATCAGGAAAATTGGCATCGGCAAAAAGAAAAGTGCGAAAATCAAATCACCCGACCAGCCGAGATCAACACATTCTCCGCGCCATGGACAACCAAGGATATATTTCAAAAAAACAATTATTCCAATGGAAGTGGCTAAGTAGCCGGAAGTAGCAAGAAATACATTTTTTTTGGTAATCATAATTTTTACTGCAGAAGCATGATTCACTTCAGACCTATTACTACGCTCTGTATTGTACCATCGTCGAGCTTAACAAATATCTTATACCAATATCCTGCGGATAAACCTTTTGTGCTCCAGTTGTAGCTATATTGCGCGCCGTCCCATTTGAATGTGCTGCCGTTTGTGCCAGGGTCGCTATACACCGACTCATCGACGCTAGCACTCATGGCAGCGCCTTTCTGCGGCGGAAGCCACAGGGGCAGGATTTTTGCCTGTACTACCGTCCTATCAGCTTTTTTCAACTGCAACTTCACTGGCACCGTGCTGCCTGCTTTGAAAACACTCAAATTCTGACCGATCTGGTGCGCAGTGTCATTTATCGGCTGCAGAAATCCATCCCAGCGATAAATGATCGAGAGTCTTCCCGCCACGAACGTTGAGAAATCATAGATGTCTGATGCCAGCGTGCCCGTTGAGCATGTAATCGGATACGCTCCGACGCTACTACCTGCTGTCGCCTCCGTTATGCAGTTTGCAAATCCATTGACGCTTGTCGTCACAATATCTCCCCCTAAGAAACCAGTCAGGGTTGCTGTTGGATGCGGAATGGGACTCCCGAGTGTGGTTGTTGCGCTATCAGCTGTGACTGTCAGTGGCGGTTTAGGCGGCAGCACCGTGCCATTTACCGCTGCTTGCAAAGTGATTTCGGCTGCACCGTCTCCATTCTCATCAACGATTAACGGCGAGGCATTGGCTATCGTGCCATCGGCAAAGGTCATTGAAGCCACAGTGGATGTGGCGGACGGGATACCGGCAAAAGTTGTCGATGCTATGGTTGTGTCGCCTGTCGTCTCCTCAACTTCAAGCGTGAACGAGCCAGCAGCATATCCGGTCAAGTGAACCGTTGGGTGCGTATTTGCTGGAACAGAGATAAACTGAACTTCCCCAAAATGTAGGAAGTTTGCGCCAGGTATTGTTGAGGTACTTGCACTGATCTCGTTTCCATGAGAGTCGCGGACGGAAAGAGTTAGTGGAGAGTAAAGTTTGAAGATGAGACGATTTTGATTATCTGTAAACGGCTGTGAAGTCGACATGAACGTCATGGGTGGGGACGGGTTTTGCTTAACAAAACTTTTTACTAACTCGCGAAGCTCCGGGATTTCGAGAATATTCGCATGCTTCGTGCGCAGTAAATCGGGTAGTTGAAAACCAAATAAGCTATTATAGCTTCTTAAGTTAACCCACCACCGATGCACATTGGGCGACGAGGTGCTCATGGCAAGTGAGCTTGCCGTGATTACGGTGCCGTCACCGTCAATGACCGTCTCTGGCGAATATCTAAGCACTGGGGTGTATTCTAGGCAGATTCCCCTTTCCGTTGATCGCGTACACAAAATACCCGTAAAGTATCTGATCGAGGAAAGAGTGTCATTCCCCCACCCAGCGATCTCATGCACGGTTATCGATTGCGGGATAACAGAATCATCGTCGAGCGCCACATGAATGCCATCGGCGTACGAAAGTAACGATGATGACAAAACAGATGGACTTTTCAAGTCGCTACGAGCAGGTTGAGATCTGCCATCGGCTCCGAGAAGGAAGTTGTGGAGTTCGGTGCTGTTGCCGACTGCGTGCCCATATTTGGTGATGAAAGATTGCGTCAGTGCACCATCATCGAAGGTAACCGGCGGCGTGCGCACGGTAATACCGTCCCCAGAGAAGTACGCCGCAGACGGAAGCAGGTGGTACGCCATGGGCGACGTACTTGCAAACTCGCGGACGGTGGCTGGCGTTAGTAGAAGGGGAAACCAGTCAGATGGCAACCCTTGACCGAGGCCATGCAGTGCCGCACCGATTGCAGCTGGTGTGCCGACCTGCGGAACATCGACGAGTACGAGCATATCTATCTTTTCGAGGAGTGGATCGTGGGTATCTTGCAACTTCTTGATAAGCGCTTTCGCAACGAGTCCGCCATTGGAATGGGCGACAATCGTTACTTTGCCGTTGTTTCTCGAAGATTCCGAGAGTCGTTTGAATTCTTGCATTATAAACGGTGTACTGGTTGCACGCAGATCGCCTGAATAGTAAATGCGGCCGTTTGAGAGTTGCTGACCGTAGTTCAGCACGTCATCGAGGGACAAGCGCCAGTCGTATGGCACTGCACTATAATCTGCGATTATATGATCTGCATTTTTCCACGTATTCAGATCCGTAAGAAATGACTTGTATATATTTGTCTGTCCAATGGGCAAAATATTAGCCTCGTCAATTACGTCCTTTGTGAATATGAAGGGATATTTACTTGTGCCGTCAGGATTTAAATACAACGCCTGCACATCGTCATTTTCGTGGGGCTCCCACAACTGCTCGTCAGAAATAAGTCCGGTTCGATACAAGCGGCTCGCTTCGATGCCGGGGAGGAAGAGGACGTTGGAGAAGCAGTTCTCTGTGCAGGTGGGCGGGGTGGTCGTTGCATTTGGGGGGCCATCGGTGTGGATGCGGAACGAGTAGTCTATGTACCCTGGCACACTCAAGCTCGGATTCTGCGTGGACGACCCGCGATCGTCGCTGTCTTGCCCAGGCGCGCAGCCCGTCGATGACGCTTGGTACACATCGGACGAATGTCCGTAGTATGTGCTGCCCGGGACCGTAATTGTCTGGTAGAAAAGCAACTGGTAGCACCGGCTCGGATCCGGGGTGAAGGCCGCAGGTAGGTCATAGTGATATACATGGTCGCCCTCCGCGGCGTATATACTGCGTCCGAAATATTCGTTTATCTGGCCAACACCGCTTTGATATTCACGAATACTCGCCGCGACCATATTGCCCGCGTGTGTACCCACGCGGATGTCCATGCCCGTCACTTTGTTGCCCTCGGCAAAAGAGCCGTTGCCTAGGTTTTGAACGGCCGCAAGATTCCCGGGCGTCTCAAATGAAAAATCGTACCCGATGTCACCGTAGCTCCTACCAGTAGGCTCCGGGAGCGGCGGCGATGGAGGCGCTGGCGTTGCGACCACATCCTCGAGCGCATAGAAAGAAAGAAATCCGGCGGCGGCGTTGCGCCCGAAGACGACGGCTGTGTAGCTGTTGTTAAGCGTCACGAGTTCTAGAGAATACGATCTTGTCGGATCAAGCGGCACGCCATCCGTGTACTCTACTCCCGCGAAGTCGCTCGCCGATGTAAAGTCGAAGACGATCTCTGCGGCTTCGGGATCTGGTGGATAGAGCAAGCTTCCATCCCACCCGTATTTCCCATCACGGGCAACTATATAGCGGCAGACCGGAATCCCGCCGACCGTTTCGGATGTCGGGCACTCTTTCAAATACACTTGCACGCCGCCGGTGAGCCACCCGGGGCCAGAGAGAATATCGTATCGCATTCGCGCGCTCCGCACGGTGCCGGTAGCGTGTGTAATAGGAGTGCGCACCGGAGTGAATTCCGAGGGGCCTGTGAAAATCAATGGCACGTTGCCATTTTTAAATTCAACTTCGTCATAGACAGGCTGTTCGGCAATAATGGCAGCATAAGAGAAATGCGGGAATACCAGCGTGGCAAAGACCGCGGCGGCAAAGAGTACCCCCATCCTCGATCCCGATGTGATCATGACGGCAATATAGCCTAGGCAGAGGTGCGGGACAAACCGTTTAGCGGCGGGTGAAGGCGAGGGCTAGGAAGGCGGGGATGAGCCAGAAGAGGCGGTAGCCTTCGGCAAAAAGCGCCTGCACCTGTGATCCAAAATGCCACAGGGTGTCGAGGGCGGGAATCTGGAACCAAAAGACAAGGACGACCGTCGCCGCTGCGATACCCCCAAGGCAGGCCTGCATGGGGTAGGCGCCCGTCATGCCGTATGAGCCAATGACGCGGAAAGCAAGGAGCCAAAATGCGACGAAGAGGGCGCAAAAAAGTCCTGCCGCTGCAAGGCCAGCCGAAAATGCGCCGACAAAGCCTGATATGTATGCCGTGTGCGGAACGGCATTGAACGTAAATACGGCGAGCGGCGCGGAGAATGCAAGTGCAGCTGCCACTTGCGTGCCCCATTTGAGCGAGGCGATCACGATGACGAGCGTGAAGACGCCGATAACGATAGCGTCCAGAGGCAAACTGGAAAGATTGTTTGTAACCCACTGCGCGTAGATACTCTGGGGAACCATATCTGCATTTTACTACGTACTACGAACTACGTACTACTTACTATTCCGTTCACAATCCCTCCGCGCGCAATTTAAGGGCGAGCTCGTGCGCCTCTTTTGAAAGCTTTTTCGGTAATTCGATATCAATGCGCACCAGGAGGTCACCGCGACTTCCGCGACTATACGGTACTCCCTTCCCTTTCACGCGCACGAGTGCCCCATGTGTAATACCCGCCGGAATGTGGAGTTGCTCGTCGCCATCGAGCGTGCGGAGGCGATGTTCTGCGCCGAGTAGTGCATCCGTCAGCTTGATGGAAAGCCGCATCTCCAGATTGTTGCCCTCGCGCACAAAGCGAGTATCAGGCTGCACGTGGAGCTTGACGTAGAGATCGCCCGCAGGCGCGCCGGCCGCAGCCTCGCCGAGTCCGGGCATGCGTATCATCTCTCCATCACCCACCCCAGCAGGGACAAAGACGTGTATCTCCTCTTCACGTTTTATGACACCTTCACCGTGGCATTTTGCGCAAGGCGTCTCCGGCACCTCGCCGCGACCGCGGCATTTGGGACACGTGCGAGCAGAGCTAAATGCGCCAAAAAACGTATTTCGTGTCTCGCGCAGTTCACCCTTGCCGTTGCAGGTCTTGCATGAAATGACTTTTGATCCTGGCTTTGCCCCTGAGCCCGTGCACACATCGCATATCCCTACCTTGGCAATCAATACCCGGCGCTCGGTACCAAAAATCGCCTCCTTGAAAGGTAGCTCGATGTCAATGGACACGTCCCTCCCCCGCCTCGCCTGTCCACCGCCGCCACCGAAAAATTCTCCAAAAATATCACCGAGGTCGAATTCAACATTTTGTCCGCCAAAGGCGGATCCACCTCCGGCGGAGAAGTTGGAGAAATCAAATCCTCCAAATCCCTGCCCGCCTTGGGCCCCGCCTGCGAATGTTTTGCCGTAGGCATCGTATTCAGCGCGCCTCTTTTTGTCGGAGAGCACCGCGTAGGCCTCGCTCGCCTCTTTGAACTTCGCCTCATCGCCGCCTTTCTTATCGGGGTGATATTTCTGAGCAATTTTACGGAACGCCTTCTTCACGTCCTCTTCCGTTGCGCTCTTTGGCACCCCAAGGACATCGTAGTAATTTTTCATCACTGCAGTATATAGGACTCCGCAGGAAAATGGAAAGGCAGCAACGCACACTTTGGAATTTCTATTAAATCCGCCATGGCAGAAATAGTGGTACTATTGAGATCATGCGGATTTCGCAGAGGGGTGAACTGCTGGCTCGAGTGCTTCACACGATCGCTAACGCGTCGATTGCATTTTCACGCCACCCTTCGCGCCATTCGTTGAGCGTGTACCGCGCCTTAAGAGACTTTCGAGAATTGCAGCAAATATCCGATCTACAACTGCGGCGAATCTCCACGTATGTTATCGAGAAGAAATATGTCACCGTGGAGCGATCTGCGGATGGGGGTGCGACAATATCTATCAGCGGCAGCGGACAAATATTCCTTGATCGCAGGGCACTCATCGATCTCAAGCCTCTGGAACAAATCGTCTGGGATAAAAAGTGGCGGCTCGTAATGTTCGACATACCGACAGAGATGAAATATGCGCGTGATTCTTTCTGCGGCGCTCTGAAACTGGTCGGATTTGTCCACTATCAAAAGTCAGTGTTTGTTTACCCCTATCCCTGCCACGAACAACTCGAAGCGATTGCTGAATACTTCGGCATTTCCGACTGTGTGGATATCGTCGTTGCAGTAAAAATCATGCGTGACAGGGAGTATCGGACTAAGTTCAATTTGAAGTAGTACCAAATTCCGATTATTTCCGCCATGGCTGAAATAGTAGGAATTTCCTCGCACGTGCACCTCGAGATCAAGGGTGCCCTACGCAGACGTGCGCATTACTATTGCTCAGCATCGCTTCCAGACGGTTTACTATCGTCGGGAGGAGTTTGTTGCTCTTGCTGACCTGCTTCACTCTTTTTCATTGCCTCCTCGTCCGCCTTAGCCTTGGCGACGGCAGAACCAATCGCGGACATGGCCTGCGAAAGTGCCTCGGATGCCGTTTGTATAGCGGCCATATCTGAACTGGCTCGCGACGCTTTGAGCGCATCTAACTTCGCCTGGGCATCCTTCTTGATGTCGGCGCTCACTTTATCGCCATGCTCGCGCAGGGCCTTTTCGCCAGCGTAGATTACCTGATCGGCGGCATTTTGCGTCTCGACAAGCTCCTGCTTTTTCTTATCAGCTTCCGCATTCACTTCCGCATCCTTGCGCATTTTTTCTATCTCTGCTTCGGAGAGGCCGGAGCTGCCTTCTATACGAATGGATTGCTCTTTGCCCGAGGATTTGTCTTTGGCTTTCACCGTCAAAATTCCATTGGCATCTATGTCGAAGGCCACCTCTACCTGCGGCATGCCTCGTGGCGCCGGAGGTATTCCATCTAGATTAAAGCGACCGAGTGATTTATTGTCTGTCGCCAGCGGTCGCTCCCCTTGCACCACGTGTATCTCTACTGACGGCTGATTGTCGGATGCCGTGGAGAAGGTCTGTGAGCGCGAGGTGGGGATCGTGGTGTTGCGTTCTATCACCTTCGTGGCCACGCCACCGAGCGTTTCGATGCCGAGCGAAAGTGGAATCACGTCGAGCAGTAACACGTCTTTCACATCACCCTGCAATATGCCCCCTTGGATGGCCGCGCCCACGGCAACCACCTCGTCGGGATTCACGGTCATGTTGGGTTTGCGGCCGAAGTATGCTTCCACCGCCTTTTGCAGAGCTGGCATACGCGTCTGTCCGCCCACGAGAATGACTTCGTGAATATCGCCTACCTTAAACGGCGAGGCTTCCATCGCCCGCTTACTGATGCTCATTGCCCTGTCAATAAATTCTGCGGAAAGTTCTTCAAGCTTTGCACGCGTCATTTTGACCAACAGGTGCTGCGGCCCGGCATCTGTTGACGTAATGAAGGGAATGTTGATCTCTGTCTCGAGCGCAGTCGAGAGCTCGATCTTTGCTTTCTCTGCCGCCTCATCTAAGCGTTGCCGCGCAAGTGGATCATTGCGCACATCGATGCCGGACTCTTTTTTGAATTCATCGGCAATCCACGCCATGATCTTCTGATCGAGATCTTTGCCCCCGAGGTGCGCGTCGCCGTCGGTCGCACGCACTTCGATAGAGCCTTCACCTTCGTCGGATGTGGCAACTTCAAGTATGGAAATGTCGAAGGTGCCGCCGCCAAAATCAAACACCGCGATCTTCTCATTCTTTTTCTTGTTGAACCCGTATGCAAGCGCAGCCGCAGTGGGCTCATTGATGATGCGCTTCACCTCAAGGCCCGCGATCTTGCCCGCATCGCGCGTGGCCTGGCGCTGGCTGTCGTTGAAGTACGCGGGCACGGTGATGACGGCCTCGGTAATTGTCTCCCCTAATTTGGTTTCGGCATCGTGCTTCAACTTCTGCAATATCATCGCCGAGATCTCCTCTGGGCGGTACAACTTTCCTGACATGTTGACTTCAATGCCGCCGGTAGTCCCTTTTTGCATTTCGAAGGGTACCGAAGCGCGATCCTTAGCGACATTCGGCTCATCGAAGGAGTGGCCGATAAAGCGCTTTATCTGGTAGATTGTATTTTTGGGATTCGTCACCGCCTGACGGCGCGCAAGGAGGCCCACCAGCCGCTCACCGGTCTTGGAAGTGGCGACTACGGAGGGCGTAGTGCGCGCTCCCTCCGCATTTTCGATGATCACCGGCTCGCCGCCTTTCACCACCGCAATTGCGGAGTTCGTCGTCCCCAAATCAATTCCTAAAATCTTTGACATGCTTTATGTTTTAACAAAAACTTGCGCGGGACGCAAGACCCGTTCGTCTGTGCGGTATCCGAAACGTAGGATTTTGACGATGGAATGCTGATCTCCTGCCACATCATCCATCTCCTGCACCGCTTCGTGCATGCGCGGGTCGAACTGTTCACCCACCTTGCCGAATCGCTCGACGCCGTGACGCGAAAGCACTTCCAATAATTGATTGCGCACATTCTCCATGCCCGTGCGGAAGCCGTCGGAAACTTCCGCCCAGTTTTCGCTTCCGGCGGCCATATCGAAACTGTCCAAAACCGGTATCAACTCTTCGATCAAAACCTCCTTGTGCCGAGCACCGCGTTTGTCGGCCTCGGCCAAAGTGTCCTTCCGAGCATTCACCGCATCAGCCTTGCACCGCTGCCAACCGTCCAGATACTCATCCCGCTTCCACTGCGCCTCTTTGAGTTCCTCCCTCAGCTTCCGTATCTTCCCCTGCGCCGCCGCAATATCCCCCAGCTCCTCGTCCGGCTCGAAATCAATGTTTTGTTGGTCGTCGGAGAGTTGCATGGAGGATGCAGTATAGCAAAACTCAACTTTTCTTCCACAAAAAAGAAGAGGCTGGCACTTGGACGATGGATCGTCTTTGTGCCAGCCCCGAGTTTTGTTCCGTTATTCCCCTAATAAGCGATCATGACGTTGCCGTAGGACAGAACATGGCCGTGAATGGCCTTCGTTCCAACCGCCCACAGCAAGTACAGCGGGCCCATGTAGCCGTCTCCGAACCGTGAAGTCCGTTCGTGCTTGATGGTTCTGGCCAACTGGTTCTTGAAAGCGCCGAGATAGAATTTCAGCACCGCTTTCTCGTCTCCGCTGGTCGGCGCATTGCGGATGACCGCTTCAATTTGCTTCACTTCGCCGTCGAGGTGGAAGCCATGAAGCACTTTCACATGACCGAGGTCCGTTGCGACCACCCATCCGAGAGCAGTGCGCAAGTCGGGAGCAGCGCTGTAATGGAAAGAATGGTCGCTGTCCACTGACCCGATGCGCTCGCCGTTATGGAAGACCTCGACATGCAGGTCGGCCTCGTCGCTGCGGCGCTTCTGGATGGTTGACCAGATGTTGCCGCACATCTGTGAAAGGTGCATGGGGCCGAGTTGAACGGTGGTCATTGCGTGGTTGTAGTTGTGGTCTCGACGCACCACGCCAATCGTTCCCGTGACCATGATGTCCTCGAGACCGAACTTGTCGAGATTCGCTCTCAAGGTTTCGTTGAGTTTGGGCGTTTCGCCGCTCCATGTGGGAGCAGTGACGCTTATCTCTTGGTCCTCGAAAGCCCACAGGGCTGCCTTCGGACCTCTCATACTCGACTCGCCTTCAAACTTCAGACGATCGCCCTTTTGGGGCATCCGTGTGTTATCCTCGGAGCCGTTATTGAAGTGGAAGAAGACCCTCTTGCCGTCAGCGGTCTTGATGAAGCCGAACAGCTTGTTGGGAGAATTGTTAAAGAACTCAACTATACCCGTTTCCATTTCGCTCACTCGCTCATTCACTCATCCATCTGGACTTCCTTTGAACCTCGCGTCTGCGAGATGCTGATGGTTCACGGGTGACCCCGCTATTTCGACCTCCAAAAAAAGCTGAAATAGCAGGGCCATTTAACTCCTCTCATTCTACCTAATTTATGAGACGGTGTCAAATTTTTTAGCGCTTCGACCATTGTGGAGCCCTGCTGGCGCCCTTGAGGCCGAATTTTTTGCGCTCTTTGGCGAGGGTCTCTCTTTCCACGCCGTCTTTCTTGAGTATTTATTAACACCGCACATATATTTTCACTATCATATATGATAGTATGTAGGAATGAAGGTTCGGTCCAGAGACATGACGCGCGAAGATCGTATTGAGACGCTGGATGCCCTCTACACGGCAGCAGAGACCGTTCGCGGTCGGGACGCGATGAAACTTTTCCTCCGCGATCTCCTCACAGAGAGTGAGCGCATTATGATGGGGCGACGCATCCTTATCGCGCGACACCTGATCGCCAACGCCACATACGATGAGATCGGAGAAAAACTGCATGTCGCTCCCACGACCATCCGCCGCGTCCACCGGTGGCTGCACGATCAATTTCCCGGATATGAACAAGCGATCAAAGATATGGAGAAAGAATTCGTCAAACGTAAACAAAAGCGGGATGAAAAGTACCTCTACGCAACGAGTGCAATGTATCGGCTCAAGAAAAAATATCCGATCCACTTTCTGCTCTTCCCATGGCCGAAAGTTAAGTAGGGGCGATCGAACGGTACGATCATATATGATAGTACTTACAAATCTGCATCATTCACTTCTTGCGAGAGTGTATACGTCGTAGGCAAACGCGGCCTGCATAAGGAGGAAGGCCAATATCCCAAGCACTGATGTAAATTGTGTGGGACCCCACAACCACGGAGTTGGAGTCATGGGAGTTTGATACATCCAGATATATATTGCGATTGTACTTGCGAACAATAGCCAACCAAACACAAGACGTTTACCTACCAATACATACCCAAGACCAAGGACGACCAAGTTCGCTAGAACGGCAACGATTGGATGTATTTTCATATTAGCGTTTACTCCACTGCGGCGCTCTGCGGGCGCCTTTGAGGCCGAACTTTTTGCGCTCTTTGGCGCGAGGATCACGCTTGAGAAAGCCTCGGACTTTGAGGTCTTTCCGCTGCTCGGGAGAGATCTCTATCATAGCGCGGGAAATGCCGAGGCGGATTGCTGTGGCCTGGGCTTTGTGCCCGCCTCCGTGCACCTTGGCGGTCACCGCGTATGTGGCTCCGAGCGCCTGAAGCGGCGCGAAGGCCGTCTTGACCATTGCTTCAAGCGGAAAATACAGATTTGCCTCTTTGCCATTGACTGTCATCGAGGAATTCTTGGCAGCCGTGATGCGTACGCGCGCGCTGGCCTCTTTGCGCCGCCCGACCGCTTCTGTGTACCGCGCTGCTTTTACTGTTGCCATGGTTCAAATATAGGGGTTTCGTAAACCCCTAACTAATCTTTGATTGTTAAATTTTTTAAGCGGGCCACCAGCATCGTGTTGCGCGGGAGCATTCCTTTGACAGCATGACGCACCGCCGCGGAAGCGCCGCTCCTGCCGCGAAGTGAGCCGAGGCTCTCGCGTCGCAGTCCACCCGGATACCCCGTGTAGCGTGTGTACACTTTCTGCAGGCGCTTTTTCTCCGACATGTGGATCTTCGACGCATTCGTGATCTCCACCCTGACCTGCGAGCGCACGTGCGGAGTGTACGAAGCGTGAGTCTTGCCCATGAGGGCTTTCGCTGCCTCGCTCGCAACGCGGCCGAGGGCTTTACCTGCGGCATCTATTGCATATGTCGTTTGTTTGACGGTCGCCATATCATTTCTCCGACACAAACTCAATGCGTGCCGATTCGATCGCGCGTTTACCCACCCGGCCGAGTTTTATGATCCGCGTGTAGCCACCAGCACGTTTAGCGTAGCGCACCGCGAATATATCATGCAATTTTTTTACAGCCTCCGGCGAGCCGAGGCGTGATTGGACGGAGCGGCGAGATGCGATCGTGCTTTTCTTCGCACCTGTCACGAGTTCTTCTACGAATGGGCGAAGCTCCTTCGCGCGCGTGATCGTCGTAGTAATACCTTCCTGCAAGACAAGCGAGCGCGCAAGAGAGCGCAGGAGCGCCGTGCGCTGCCCTTTCTTCCTGCCCAGTGTCCGACCGCCCTTGTGATGCTTCATGGAATTACTGCGTGCGGAGGGTCAAACCGAGATTGGAAAGTGAGCGCTTGATGTCCTGCATACCTTTTTGCCCCAAGCCCTCTATCGCGAGTAAGTCATCCTCGCGCTTCCTGACGAGACCGCCGACGGTACGGATGGAGGCGTTGTCGAGTGCTTGCTCGACGCGTTGCGGCAAATGCAATTCGGTAATGCGGGTTTTCAACACCTCAGCGTCCAATGGAGCCGCGCGGTCGGAGTGATCGGCACGCGCAGCATCCGATGTCGGCATATTCTGCGCTTCACTCTCATCCTCACGGAAACCCACCACCGCCTTCAGCTGGTGGATCATTGTCTCGATAGCTCGCTCAAGGGCTTCGCGCGGCGCGATCGTTCCATCGGTCTCGATAAGAATGCGCAAACGATTGAAATCAGTGCGGTCGCCGACGCGCATATTCTCCACTTCGTAATTCACACGGCGGATAGGAGAGAAGATCGCGTCGAGCGCGATGGTACCGATATCTACGCGCTCTTTTTGATGCGCCTCCTTGGGAATGTAGCCGAGACCTCGCTCGGCGGAGAGTTCCATCTCAAGCGTCACTTTTCCTGTCACATCTGCGATGTGCTGCTCCGGGTTTAGGATCTCGACCTGGCCGGGCAATTTGAGATCCTTTGCACTCACTTCAAGCGGTCCCTTGACACTCAAACGGATCGTTTGGGGATCGTCGGTGAGAAGTTTGAAGCGAACGCGGCGTACGTTGAGCAAGATCGTCACCACATCTTCCTTCACGCCCTCTATCGTAGAGAATTCGTGGGCCACACCGGGGATCTTGACGTGTGTGACCGCTGCGCCGGGGAGCGAGGACAAAATGATGCGACGGAGGGAATTGCCAAGCGTATAGCCGTATCCAGGGTAGAGCCCGTCTATTTCATAAGTGCCGCTGCGATCTTCTTCCGCGACGATGCGAGGCTTACTGGGGAGCGCGATGTGGTAATCAGACATGTGTAAATTATTTTATGAATAAATACGAGCAGCGCGAATATAATGAATTACAAAATCTCACACCCAGCACCTTTTGTGCGGGTCTTGCTTAAGATTCGCCATTCTAACCTGTGAGCGGCGAGATTGCAAATAGTCCGATTTGTACATGAAGAGGTGCTGGGTAAGCGTTTCCTTACCTGCTATAGAACTCAAATACTGTCGCGTAATCTAGTCCTGCTTCGGCTCTCTGGTATGCTGGCTCTCCCTTGACCTTCACCTCAAGCAAATTCGCGTCGGCCTCTAGCCACTGCGGTACACTGCGCTTTTCCTCTGGCGCCCTATCAGCGAGGCCCGCGAAAAGAGGGCTTTTGCGGCTTCCCGCTCTCACCGCGATGGTCTCACCCGCTTTTAGTGCGTACGAGGGAGTTGTTATCCGCTTGCCGCCGACCACGAGATGCCCGTGTGAAATGGCCTGACGTCCAGCGCGCCTCGTGGAGGCAAAACCCGCACGGTAGATTGCATTGTCGGCCCGACTTTCCAGTAGCTTGTGTAGTGCCTCGGCTGGATGTTTGGCACGCATTGCAACCTGCACGTAATTGGAGAGCTGTCGCTCGGAGAGACCATACGTGAATCGCACGCGCTGTTTTTCGAGGAGTTGGCGACCGTAGTCGGACCCGCCGCGACGACCGCGGGGTTTTTGTTTGGCACGCGCCTCCGAAAGCGCGAACTTCTGCGTTTGCGTCTGCTCGAATACACCAGCGCCGAGGCGTTTTGCGATCTTGTATTTTGATTTAATTATCAGCATATTTTTAGACTCGACGCGGTTTGGGTGGCCTGGGACCATTGTGCGGTACTGGTGTGCGGTCGGCGATCTTCGATACCTCTATGCCTTTGCCTGCAAAACCACGGAGAGCAGACTCGCGGCCAGCGCCTACCCCCCTGATCACCACATCCACTTCCTTCACACCAATGATCTGTGCCTTGTCCCCGAGCAATTCTCCCACCTTTGCGGCGGCAAAGGGCGTGCCTTTCTTGGCCCCAGAGAAACCGAGTGCTCCTGCGGACGACCATGCCACGGCGTTGCCGGACTTGTCGGTCAGAAGCACTTTGGTGTTGTTGTAGGTGGCATGAATATGCAGGGTCGCCGCTGTGATGTTTTTCTTAGCGACACGCGCGAGGGAGCGGGATTTCATTCCTTGATCCACCGTACCGCCAGATTTTCTTATGATGCGCTTTTTTCCCATAGTTTATGTCTTTTCAAGCTTACGGCGGCCGCTGGTCATAGTCTTCCTGACGTTGCCGCGGACAGTGCGCGAATTGGTCTTGGTGCGCTGTCCACGTGCCGGCAGCCTTTTTGCGTGCCGACTACCGCGAAACGATTTAATGTCGCGCAGCCGCCGGATGTTGCCACTGATTTGCCGCCGCAATTCGCCTTCAACGGCGTGTTTTTCGACAGCTTCACGCAAGGCCGTCTCCTCCTTCCCAGATAGCTCCTTTGCCCTCTTACCGGCATCGATGCCGAGACTGCGAAGCGTATGCAGCGCGCGCGGACGGCCCACACCATAGAGCGCGGTGAGCGCGATCTCGAGACGCTTATCATCAGGAATAGTGACGCCGGCAATTCTCATAAAATATAATATTTTAAAGTCGCTCTACTACGATGTCTATACCTATTACCCTTGCCTCTGTTTGTGCCGCGGATCCGCGCAAATAACCCAAAGCCGCCCCCGACGCTTAACCGAGCGACAATGCAAGCAGATCTTTTTTACTGAAGCCTTGACTTTCATTAACGCTGCATTATTTAGAACTTCTATAATCACGTCCGCCTCACTATCCGCGCTCGGCCGCCATACGGGTCCAATTGGAGCTGAACCTTATCGCCCACGAGCACTTTGATGCGGTGCAGGCGCATCTTTCCGGCTAAATACGCTAGTATCGTACCATCACCGGATTGCAGCTTCACCCGAAATAGCGTGTTCGGAAGGGCCTCTTCAACGATCCCTTCCACGGTCTCCCCTTCAGCCATATCTGCGCGAGCGATAATAACAATAGAGCATTGGATAGTCAAGGCTGGGACAGCCCTATTCAGCGGCCTGTGGCACCTCCACCGTGATATGGATATCGGAGGCTTTTGATGGAAATGTCCGCTCCCAAAACGGTTCTATGCGAGCACGCGCAGACTGAACGCCCGGAAAATTGGAGACGATGGTCTGAAATGCTTGGCTGTTGCGCCCTGCGAGGGCTGCAGCGAGTGCCTCTGTATCCACCACCCACACGATCTCGGCCTGCCCCTTGAGGGTGAAATCAATCGGATCGTTTCCCCACGTAGCGTTGGCATCGATTAGCTCCACTGTAAATCCGTCTTTGGGCACGAGTCGTACAGTGCCATTTTCTACGTTTGCTGCGACGGTCTGTGCCACGATGGATGAAAATGCGTCGCTCGGAACCACAGCCACCTCCACTCGCGCAGCTTGGTGAATGCGCACAGTGCCCGCCGCCTCGGCGGTGTTTGGCATATCGGTAAACTGCACGCGGTAGGTGAGTACGGTACTCGCCTCGGAGTTTTGCGCGGCAAATAAGCTCTTTGCTTTCTCCTGTAGGCGCGCACGTACTTTGGCGACAGCCGCGCTCAAGTCACTTTCCGCGACTCCCGGCTGATCGCCCGAAAAACCACCTGTCGTCGAGGCGCTCGAATACGCATACACATCTCGGTGCATCGCTGCGTTCGATTCGAGCCCGGGGAGTGTAAAGCGCGCCGTCGTCCCGATATTGTGCGCGGCTCCCACCTGGTCTGCGACCACCGTTACGCTTACTTTACCGGGCGATGATCCCTGTTTGCCGGGCACCAGTATCTCGGCTGGTGCTTTGAATATCAGGCCAGTGGCGGTCGCGAAGCGTGTGTTTTTGATCAGCCTCACGGGCGCCGCTGAATAATTATTGACGACGGTGATGGAGCCTGAGGCTTTTGTTTCTCTGCGCTGCGTGCCACTCGAAGGCACCGACTCCGAATCTTCAAAATCGCTCGACTGCACGGTATAGGTGAGGCTCGTGCCAGAGTCGCCGACTTGCGGATAGGCGGTAAATTCTGTGGATTGGTCAAAAACCACAGGCTGCGATTGCGGAATTACGCTCACCGTGGTCCTCTTGAATACAAAAAGCGCCAGTAGGATCACCAGCGCAAGTACCGATACGCCCGTGAGGATCCAGAGCCACGAGCGACCACCCCTGCGCGGCCCCACTGGTCTCACACCCATCGCGCCCGTTCCTCCTTGGATCGCGCCCCGCATATCGCTCATGGGAGCTCGGCCGCGCGGTGCGAAATTGATATTTCGGATGCTCCGGTCGGGCGGAGGCGGGATAGGCGCAGGTCCCTCGTGCGGCTCAAAAGCGTGCGGCGCGGGCGCATTCGCCCGGCGTTGATCCCCCACATCCTGCGGCGGTACGATATCCTGAAAATAATCCTTCGCCATCGTGTGCTTGATTATATCACCGCTGACCATCCCGCTCGCCACGCTTGTTAATAAGTGCCAGCGCTATTTCGAGCTCGGAATCACCTACCCCTGCCTGCGCCGCAGCGGGCCCGGGCGGCCCGGCAGTGCGATCTTTCAGCAGCGTTACTTCGAACGGCTGGGAAACCTCAGTAAATTGTGCAAAATCGATCCGTGAGAAAAATCGTACGAACCAGGGGGCGATATCGGGATGCACCAGTAGGATCATCACATTTGGGAGACGACGCGGGGTGGTCATCGAGGCAAAAAATTCTCCGAATGCGTGCGCGAAGTCGGGCTCCATTTTTGCGAGCGCTTCCTCCACTTTGTTGCACGTGGCAGGATCGCATTGTCCGCGTGCGATCATACGGATGCTGGCAAACGTTTCCTCCGGCGGGTTGCCCGGCAATGCGCGCGAAAACATGGCACGCATTCCTTCCGCTATATATGCCTCTGATCCGTACGTGCCCTCGCGCACCACTATCGCAGCCGTGCCCTCTTCGGACACGTCGAGCACCAGGCAATCGGGCTTCTCAGGATGCGCTTCGCGTACTGATTCAAGGATACCACGCGCCGCACAGTGAATAGAGACCGGTGCCGAGGGAAATACGGCCGCAAGGGCACTCCGCAGCGCTTCCCGCAGCGCGGGGTCAGCTACACACACCAGTGTCGCGATCTCCACCTTATGAGCGTACTTCCCCGCGGGTTCGGACGTAACATATCCATTGAGAGCCACTTGCATCACACTCGCCTCTAGAAAATTTGCTGCGGGAACATGCGTGTCCTTGAGGGCACGTTGTGCAAGATCGGTGATGATCGCCTCGCGTATGTATTCATCGCGCTTGTACTGAATGTCTGCGCGCAAAGTGCGCGATTGCGCCCACGGCGCGCGAATAACCGCATGGACGGAAGTAATGCGGCGGGGCGCGCGACCTCCCGCGCCTGCCGCGAGTACTCGATGCCCCACATCAGCAAGGCGCTGCTTCACTGTGGCGATGGTCTGCTCTGGCGTGCGCTCTTGTAGCGGGAGCGCGAGCCGCTCGGCTGCAACGATGGCATATCCCTCTCTTCCAGAATGTTCAGCAATGCCGACCGAGATGCTTGCGCTTCCGATCGAAACGACAGCAATACCACGCGTGCGTGAAGCGTCGAGCATGCACCTTATTGTACCGCAATCTCGCGTGCGCTACTGTAAAATCGCTTTAATTCTGCGGATACCGCCCGCGACAGCCTCCTCTTTCTGAATTTTGAAATGCCAAGTTTCACTCGGGCCCTTGAGGTCGCGAGTATTGGAAACGTGCGGGCCGCCGCAGAATTCTATCGAGAAAACATCGTCGAATCGCGGATCGTCTTCGGTAGCGTCTGTGGGGCCGATGGAATAGATGTTGACCATGTCGGTGTACTTGGCTCCGAATTCTTTCTCTGCGCCCAATTTCTCCGCCTCTTCCTTGGGCATAGCACTGCGGATCACGGGCAACTCCTCCTGTATTTTTTGGTTTACCAGCGTTTCTACTGCTGCGATCTCTTCCGTCGTCATTTTAGCGCCGTGCGAGAAATCAATACGCAATCGCTCTTGTGTGATGTTGCTGCCGCGCTGGTGCACGTGCGAGCCGAGCACGATCTGGAGAGCGCGCAGAAGAAGGTGGTGCGCGGTGTGCAAGCGGACGGTCGCCTCCACATGATCGGCAAGTCCTCCGGCAAATTTCTGTGCCGCGCCAGCGCGCGAAAGGTTCTGGTGCTCCTTCATCAATTTTTGAACGACTTCTTTGTTGATATAGAGACCACGCTCCTTAGCCAATTCCAGAGTCATCTCGAACGGAAAACCATAAGTTGTAAAAAGTACGAAGGCATCCTTAGCCGTTATAGTCCCCTCTTCTTTGCGAGATAATGCACTGGCCATTTTCTCAAACTCTTTCATGCCAAGCTCGAGCGTGTGCGCGAATTGCTTTTCCTCCTTCCAAATCTCTCCGGTAATGTGTTGGTAAGCGCCATCGCCATCTAATTCGGCATACGCCTTTTTGTATTTCTCAATGACGATGACCGCAACGCGGTTGAGCATGCTCTCGCCTCTCTCATCGGGTGGTATCTCAATCTTTTGTGCATGCTGGGCAGCACGCCTAATCAGACGCCGCAACACATATCCCTGTGCCGTGTTGCCCGGCCTTACGCCATCGCCCAGCATCATCGTCGCCGCGCGCATGTGATCGGCCACGATACGGAATGAGCGTGTGTAGCGGCTATCGTCGTACCTCTTGCCAGAAAAATGTTCGAGCAGTTGGATAATCTCCTGAAAAACATCTACTTGAAAAACATCCGGGATCCCAAGACTTGCGGCCGCGATGCGCTCGAGTCCGCCTCCGAAATCTACATTCGCTTTCGGCAGCGAGGTGAACGAACCATCCTCCTTTTTTATATACTGCATGAACACTGAATTGCCGATCTCGAGAAATCGTCCGCAATCACAATTGGGATGGCATTCGTCGCCAAATTTGGCATCGTGTGACGTTTGAAAATCGTAGAAAATTTCTGAGTCTGGCCCGCCAGGCTCTCCTGCGGGCATGTCCTCCGGCACGCCCGCACGACTCCACCAGTTTTTCTTGGCGTCATAGAAAAAAATTCTACCGCCGCGCATGCCGAGGCGATACCCATCGGCCTCACTTCCCACGTCTACTGCCTTCGCATCAATACCTTTGTTCGCAAAAAGTTCTTTCCATATCTCCGCCGATTCCGTATCCCGCGGAATGCCTTTGGATTTGTCGCCGATAAAAGTCGTCACGTACAATTTATTCGGGTCAATACCGATCTCATCAGTGAGAAATTCGAAGAACCACGGCAGCTGTTCCTTCTTGAAATAATCACCCAAGGACCAATTGCCGAGCATTTCGAAGAATGTGGTATGACGATTGTCACCCACTTCATCAATATCCTCCGCACGAAAACTTTTCTGACTATTTACGAGTCGCGCGCCCTTGGGATGCGGCTGCCCCAAAAGGTACGGTAAAAGTGGTTGCATCCCGCTTCCCGTAAACAATGTTGTCGGATCGTTGTGAGGTACAAGCGAAGCCGACGGAATAACGGAATGCCCCCGTTTCTCAAAAAATTCCAGATATTTCGTCCGAATCTCATTGATGTTCATTTCGATAAAAGTACCGTGTTTGAGCCGCATTCGCAATTCAAGAGGCGACGCCTCTTGAATGATGGTACTATGGCGACATGAGCTACCGGAGAGACCCTTTTGCCGTCGACGAGTGGTACCACTGCTTTACTCGTGGCATCGACAAGAGAACAACATTTGAATCGGAAGACGACTGCCATCGATTTATTCAGTTGCTGTATCTAGCGAACGACACAAAACCGATCAGTCGTGATAATTTCTACTATCGCTCGCACAAGGATATTCTCCTGTTGCCGAAAAACCAGCCAATCGTCTCGATCGGCGGCTACTGCCTCATGAATACTCATTACCATCTTTTGCTAAGAGAGATCGTTGAGAATGGGATTAGCCGATTTATGCAAAAGGTAGGCACAGGATACAGTATGTACTTCAACGCAAAGAATCAACGCATCGGGAATGTGTTCGTCAAACCGTTTAGATCCAAGCACGTCGCCAATGATATTTATTTGCGGCATGTGCCGCAATACATACATTTGAATCCGGCTGAAATATATGAGCCCGGTTGGAAAAAAGGCATCGTTGCGAACATGAGTGCTTTAGAAAAGCGCCTGATTGACTACCCATTTTCGAGTCTTGCCGACTACCATGGCACAATAAGGCCCGAGCGTGCCATTCTTGATTTCGCTTCCTTCGATCTGCTCAGTAGTGGATTGCCTAAACTTTCGAAAGTATTAAAGGGGGCCGCCGACTATTACGCAGATGTGGATAGAGTCCTAAATCCGAGAGGAGTCGCCTCTCGGATTGACTGAGTCGAGAGGTGGAAAGACACCCTGTTTCTCAAAAAAATTCCAAATACTTGGAGCGAATCTCGTTGGTCTGCATTCATGAGAACGTATCGCGTTTTTTCCAAAAAGAAAAGTGCCGTCTATGTGCCGGGCGGCGCGGGTACCGTTGTGTCTTCGGCCGGCAGGCTCGGAATGGGATTTGTGCGTTGCTTCGCCGAGCCTGCGGAGATTATTTTTTCGATTTTCTTCGAGGGTCATTGTTCGGGTCCTTGCCGAACATTTTAAGTGCCCTTTGGAAAACCTCCTTTCTCGACACGCCCTCCTCTGCAGCCATTTTGTCAATTTCCTCATTTATTTCTTTCGTGAGGTCTACGGTCGGCGGCCTCTTTGCCATTCGCTCTCTCCAGATTGCGGCTTGACCTCAATGACTGTACCATGCGGCCACAATGAAGTACAAGCTCCACGAGCTCCAGAACGGACTGCGCATAGTTTTCGCACCGATGCCGGATACGGCTACGGCGACCGTCGTTGTGATGACCGGCACGGGATCACGGTATGAAGATGCACGGGAGAATGGGCTCGCTCACTTTCTTGAGCACATGTTTTTTAAGGGCACGCGCAAGCGGCCGAGCGCTCGGGCTATCAGCGAGGAATTAGATTCGATCGGCAGCGTCTACAATGCGTTCACTTCGAAAGAACGTACAGCATACCACGCAAAGGTCAGTAGCCAATTTCTCGATACCGCGCTCGACGTGATTTCCGACGTATTTCTCAATTCAACTTTGCCCGAAAAAGAAATCGCCAAGGAGCGTGGTGCGATCATTCAAGAGATAGACATGTACGAAGACATGCCGATGCGCACGATAGACAATGTGTTCGACGCACTAATCTTCGGACAAGACCACCCGCTTGGCCGCACAGTCCTGGGGCCCAAGGACAACATTCGCAGCTTCAAACGCAAAGATTTTCATACCTACCTCAAGCGCAATTACACACCGGCCAACACGGTAGTCTGCGTGGCGGGTGCATTCTCTCAAACAAAAGTGCTGACCAAGATCAAGCGCGAATTTGGGCGCGTTAAGCCAGCTACGGCCCCCGAATATATGGGCTATGTCTCCGAGCAGTTAGCGCCGCGCATCTCGATAAAAAACAAAAGTACCGACCAGACCCAGCTTATGCTTGGCGTCCCTGCGTATCCGTACCAGCACAAAGACGAATACGGGCTCGCAGTTCTCGCGACCATTCTCGGCGGCGGCATGAGCAGTCGACTCTTTAGTGAGGTGCGCGAGAAACGTGGACTCGCGTACTCGGTGCACGCATCGGTAGATAAATATCCCGACACCGGCTACTTCGTCGTGCAGGCGGGCGTGGAACACGCGAAATTGGAAAAAACGATCGAGACCATTCTCGCGGAGTTCAAGAAAATCAAAACTCAAGAGGTGTCGCCTCTTGAGTTAAAGAAGGCGAAGTCATACATGAAAGGCACGATGACCCTCGCGCTCGAAACAAGCGACCACGTAGCCGAAAACGCCGCCACATCCATCATCAACCTCGGCCGAGTCCGGCCGCTCGAAGAAATAATCAGAGGAATTGACGATGTTACCGCCGCCGACGTAGAGCGCGTCGCTCGCGACATCTTCCAAACCAAAGGCCTAAACCTAGCCATAATCGGCCCGCACATTCCTGAAGAAAAACTTCTCCAAGTATTGAATGTTTGATTTTTCCGCAGACTTGCTTTAATGTACACAAAGAGTATTCACGTCGGAGGGCGACATGGTATCGCGACTACTTACGGCCGTGGTCATGCTGTCGGGCCTCTGCCTCGGTGGCCTGGGCCTGAAGTTCAATGGCATCGCATCGCCATTTCTTGAGTTCTTTCACGTTGCCACAGCCGTGACCGCGATGGTGTTTGC
>C687J35174_10001873_pt1 | contig 30216 bp, 28 predicted proteins | sample RifCSPhighO2_01_FD_35174 | JGI IMG/M metagenome (IMG submission 35174) | reverse complement strand
ATAAAATGCTAAAGATTCTGGCTGTCTATGATTCTTTTTCTTAAATTGCTGGAAGAATAGTTGTGTTCGCGGGTATTAAAAATTATTTTTATGGGTAAATCATCCCCCGTAAATGGTTTGTCTTTATGGTCGGCTCCCACAAATCGCACATCAGGCTGAAGTTTTTTTAGTAATTTACTAAGATTAGCTTCAGTGTCGTAAATGATAATCTCATCCACATATTTACATCCCTCAAGGCGCATTAATCGCTCTTCTATGGTTTCTATGGGTTTACCTTTTTCCGGTCTATCTAGGGTTGGATCAGTCTGAAGACCCACTATTAGATAATCGCACTGCCCCCTGCATTCTTTTAGCATTAAAAGATGCCCCGCATGCAGTAGGTCCATTGCTCCGCAAGTAAATCCTTTTATCATGTTGGATATTATACTATAATACACATTGTGATGAAAAGTTTATTAATACAATTTAAAATGTTCTTTATTTTTGTCATGGATTTGGCGGTGGCTTTCGGAGCCCTTTTTTTGATGATTTTTTTAAGATATGGAGGCGGCAACTGGGATATACGACTGAGTACCCACCTTATTCCGTTCTCAATCATAATCCTGCTCTTCGTATTGATTTTTTACATCTTCAACCTATACTCTTTTAGGTTTAATAAAAACATAACGGAATTTACCAATTCCTTCACAAAAAGTTTAATAATTTCATTTTCTCTTTCCGTTTTGATTTTTTACATATTCGGAGATTTTTTTAAACTAACACCCAAAACAAATTTAATTTTATTCACCGGCATTTTCGGGGTTAGTGATTTTTATTTGAGAATACTCATAAAAAGATACTTCACAAAAAAAAGAGTGGGTAGAAAAATAATCATTGTAAGCGCAAAAGACGATGCTCTGGTGGAGGAGCTACGTCAAAATCAAAATATCGGCTACGAAATAATCAGGGAATCTGGTGACCTTGACCTTAATGAGGTTATCGCTCTTAGGCCGGATGCGGTTGTAATAAATTCAATGGAAGAGAAAGAGTTCAAAAAAATTTATACTATCATAAAAAAAGGGATTTTTGTTTATACTGTAAATAACTTTTACGAAGAAATATTTCAAAAGGTTCCGACTGAAAAAATAGAGAAGGATGAGATTGTTGATTATCTAAGTAAAAATAAAACGATTTTTAATTTCACAAAAAGAATCCTGGATATAGTGCTAGCTTCAATACTGATTCTACTTTTGTTGCCCGTTCTTGCCCTAACGTCGATTTTAATCAAAATAACTTCTAGTGGACCCGTGTTATTCAAGCATAAAAGAATCAGCCAAAATGACACCGAATTTATAATTTATAAATTCAGATCCATGTACACGGACGCTGAGAAAAACGGAGCGGTCTGGACTAAAAGTAATAAAGAGGACCCCAGAATCACGCCCTTTGGCAGACTGATGAGAGAAACACATCTGGACGAAATCCCTCAGCTTCTTAATATTTTGAAAGGTGATATTTCTTTTGTCGGACCCCGACCCGAAAGACCTGAATTCGTAAGCGAACTAAAAAAGGATATACTTTACTACGACTTAAGGCACTCGGTAAAAGCCGGGCTTACCGGCTGGGCNCAAGTAAATTACAGATACGGCGCTTCGGTGGACGATGCCAGGGAAAAATTAAAATATGATTTTTATTATATAAAAAATAGAAACATCTTTTTTGATATTTTAATTATTCTTAAAACAGTGGCAATGATTTTTCTAAGACATTAATACTGACTCACTAATTATTACATGTTTAAACCAATAGGAAGATTTTTGTTTATAAATACGAGGATGGGTCAAATACTGGCCAAAAACACTTTTTGGCTATTTCTAAGCGAAATTCTTAGCCGAATATTCAGAATGGTCTTAATCATCTTTGCCATACGTATTCTGGGTAAAGAAGGATGGGGGTTGTTTTCTTACACTCTGTCTCTGGTGGCTATTTTTATGACATTCGCCGATATCGGTCTTTCAACCCTAGCTACTCGCGAAGCAAGCCAGGAAAATGTTCTAAAAAACGAATATCTGTCAACGGTGTTTTACTTTAAGTTGTTTCTCCTCATAGCAACATTTTTTACAATAATTATTTTTGCCCCATTTTTCATCAAGCTCTCTGGTGCTCAGCAACTTGTCCCTGTTATTGCCCTGCTTCTTTTCTTTGATTCATTGCGAGAATTTTTATTTGCGCTAAACAGAGCAACTCAAAAAATTGAACGGGAGGGATTAGTAAAAATAGGAACAAACGCGTTGATTGTCGGTTTTGGTTTTTATTTTTTAATTACTTCTCCCAGTCCCCTTCATTTTGCTTGGGCGTATTTACTGGGAAGCATGCTGGGCACGTTTTGGTTAATGATACTGATTAGGAAAGTTTTCAAAAAATTGTGGCTTCATTTTTCCAAAGAGAAAATAAAAGTTGTCTGGCAGTCTGCCTGGCCGGTCCTTGTGGTGGGACTTTTTGGCGACATAATGCTTAACATTGATACCGTGATGCTTGGTTGGTGGCACACATTCGGGGAAATCGGTCTTTATACGGCGGCTCAGAGACTGATACTTCTTGCCTATATGATTCCGGGTATATTCGCGCTTACCCTTTTTCCGCTTTTTGCTCAGCTTGTTTCGACAAACAAGAAAAAATTCACCCTGCTTTTAGAAAAATCAATGATCTGGCTGTTTTTATTTGGCCTTCCGGTGGTTGCCGGAGGAATGATTTTTCGGCAAGAAATAATATTGCTGGTTTTTGGACAGGGTTATGCCGAAGCTTCTACGGTCTTTGCTCTTTTATTGTTAACTATTTTGGTAATTTTCCCCAATATAGTTTTAGTGCAAGGAATATACGCCTACAACTTGCAAAAAAAATTCATCACCCCGACGGTGGTTGGACTTCTGCTCAATATTATTTTTAATATCGTCCTTATTCCCCGTGTGGGCATAGAAGCAGTGGCGGTCACCACCTTTATTTCTCAATCGATTATTGTCAGTTGGAATTGGATAAAATTTAATAAAATAAATAGTTTTGTGGTATTTCCATTCATGCGAAAAATAGCGCTTGCTCTTGTTCTGATGTCGTTGCTAGCAATCATATTACAAAATATTGGTATTTATTTCATTCTAAACATAGCGCTTTCGGCAATTTTCTATTTTGGCGCGCTTTATGTACTGAAAGAACCCATACTGAAAGATTTACAAACAATTTTAAAACCTAACTCTCCGATTTCTAATATATGATTATATTCTGTATAATTGAAAAATGACAAAAATACAGAACTACATTTTCTCCGCCAGCAGGTGGCTTGTGTTGTTCTCTGTCCTGGGGCTCATTCTAAGAAGGGGGCTCTTTAAACCTTACACTCTTCAGCCATTTGAAATAATAATTATATTGGCTAGTATCCTTTTTTTATTTATAGTATTTAAAAAGAAATTATTTTCACACATTGGCCCTGTGTGGATTTGGTTTTTAGGAGTAATAGCCCTTCTCCTTCTTTTGGGGTTTGTGAATAGCTTTTTTATATTTGGTATAGACTCCAGTATTCTTGCTCCGTCGAGCAAAGATTTTTTCCTTTTAACTACAGTTTTTTTAGGATTTTATTTAACAGCAATCTATGGCGAGGACCCCACTTTTCGAAAAAGAATATTTTATTTCCTAAGTGGAGCAATCCTTTTCACTCCTTTTATTTTTTTCCCTCAACACGCCTTTACCGCTGGTGTAATGACGGATGGTTTTCAATTCATCGGATGGCAAAATAATCCGACAATATTCGGCCTGTTTGTCCTCATTCCCTTTATCATTTGTGTTGAACAAACATTCAGGCAAAAACGGTGGCTTGCCAAAACACCGTATTGGATCGGAGCCATTTTATTATATTCTCTTATTCTATGGTCATCATCAAGGGGTATCTGGTTTGCCAGTATTCTTGCTGTTGGATTTCTTTCTTTTTATTACATTTTTAAAATATACCTACCGCATTCCTTGTTGAGAAATATTTCCACCGTTGCTGTTCTTTTATTTTTTTCGTTTTTATCCTCTTTCTTGATACTCTCTTCTCCTGTAAAAATTATGGTGCTGGACAGAGTATTTCCAATAATAAGTAATTATACAGCCAGACCAGAAATCTTTAAGGAATTATCATTAAATGAAAGTTTTATAATAATGCGAAGCAAGGAAAAAAATTTACCTGAAGTTCCATACCAAAATCGTAAACTAATTTTTTCTCAAGCGCTTGGGCTACTTGTAAAACATCCTTACGGCATTGGACCTGAATATTTTCGTATAACTCCTCATAGTATTTTTGATGGGGAAAAAGGTCCAACCACTGCGCACAACACCTTTCTGCAAGCGGGGTTAAGTGGAGGATTTCTACTTATCATTGTCTATGTTCTCTTGTGGATAAAAATTTGGCAAACCCTGATGCGCACACAGAGAGACCAAGAATGGCTGTGGCTCTCCGCAAGCCTCTTGGGGATTTTCTTTGTGTCGATGTTGGGGGACTTTTTGTTTTATGTGCCGGCAATATGGATACTTATGGGGCTAGTGGTAGCAAAAGGTAAAACTCCGCCTATGGACAAAATAGCTTCGTAAAAAATGCTAGAAAGTGTTATTGTATAAAGATATATGAAAGAATACGTAACAGTCATAAAACCAAAGAAACTATTCAGTTTTGCCGACTTAAAGGAGGTATGGGACTATAAAGAACTCCTGTATTTCTTTACTTGGCGAGATTTAAAAGTCCGCTATAAACAGACAGCTATCGGAGTATTGTGGGCAGTATTTCAGCCATTTATAACTATGGTGGTGTTTTCTTTATTTTTCGGCGCTTTACTAAAAGTTCCTTCCGACGGTGTTCCCTATCCTATATTCGTATACACGGGGTTACTTTTTTGGCAGTTTTTCTCCACGGCTCTTTCAGACACAAGCAACGTCTTAATTGTAAATCAAGCAATCATTACCAAGGTTTATTTTCCCAGATTGTTGCTTCCCCTTTCAACGGTAGCGACAAAATTTATAGATTTTATCGTAGCCGCAGTCATTCTGGTGGGCATGATGATTTATTATGGATATACTCCTAACTTAATTGGCCTCCTAATTATTCCGCTTTTATTGCTTATAACATTTATGGCCTCGGTGGGGCTTGGACTCTTTCTGGCTTCCATAAACGTAAAATATAGAGACGTGCGTTATGTTCTGCCGTTTTTTATACAAATTTTATTGTTCGTTACGCCGGTTATTTACCCCGCGGGAATTTTGGGCAAGTATTCTTGGATACTGGCCCTAAACCCGATGATGGGAGTTATTCAGAGCGCGCGAGCGGCATTACTTGGCACCACGGTTTTGAATTGGCTACTTGTCAGTATTTCTCTCTTTGCCACGGCAAGCATACTGGCAATAGGTATTTACACATTTAAGAAAACAGAGCATTACTTTGCAGACATCATTTAAGATAAACATACAAATATATGGAACAACCCATAATAACAATTAAAGGAATAGGTAAAAAATATAACATAACCCACCAGAGAGGGGGCTATGTTGCCTTGCGGGATGTATTGACTAATATTTTAAAAAGTCCCTTAAACTTTTTAAAATATAAAGCCAAGGAAATCGTGGGTCTTGATAAAAAGGAAGAATTTTGGGCACTCAGAGACATAAATTTCACAGTAAACAAAGGAGAAGTTATCGGAATCATCGGGCGAAACGGTGCAGGCAAATCCACCCTGCTTAAAATTCTTTCCCAAATCACCCCACCCACAACTGGTGAGATAAAAATACACGGACGAGTGGGTAGTCTGCTTGAAGTCGGCACCGGCTTTCACCCTGAACTCACTGGCCGGGAAAATATATTTCTGAATGGAGCGATTCTGGGAATGAAGAAAACAGAAATTATTAAAAAATTTGATGAAATTGTGAAATTTGCAGATATAGAAAAGTTCCTGGATACACCGGTGAAACATTACTCGAGCGGAATGTATGTGCGCCTTGCCTTCTCTGTAGCGGCACACATGGAACCCGATATTTTGATTATTGATGAGGTGTTAGCTGTTGGAGATGTGGAATTCCAGAAAAAATGCTTGGGGAAAATGGAAGATATCACTAAAAAAGAAGGCAGAACAATACTCTTCGTAAGCCACAACATGGGCGCAATCGGACAACTTTGTGACAAAACGATGCTAATAGAAAATGGTAAACTTATTAAGTTTGGAAAAACAGACGAAGTTGTGGAAAAATACCTTTCTGACCCCAAAGAAGTTACTTTAGAAAGATGGGAAAATGAGGGTGATAAATTTAATAACGAATATTTTAAACCAGAAAAATTTTATATTTCCACAGAAGAAGGAGAAATATTTGTAAACCTAGAAGGAGAAATAAGAAAAACAACACCAGACTTAACAATTGGTTACGCGATTTATTCAGAAGACAATACTTTATTATATTGGTCGTATCAAACAGATTCAAAAGAATCGGATTGGCCGGAATTAAAGATGGGGGGAAATTTAATAAAAAGTAAATTGCCAACAGAAATATTGAATAGTGGCATATATAAGTTGGAATTAATTGCTAGTTTATATTTCAAGGAATGGATTATTGCTCCAGGGAAAGACAATCCGACAATATTTATAAATTTTTCTAAAATATTTGATAAATCTAAATACTGGGTGCAAAAGAGACCTGGAGCTTTAGCAATAAGCAATAAATGGGAAATAAAAAAATGATTACGGAAAATATTAAAAAAAATATTCCTTCTTTTGTAAAAAAGTTTATTAAATATATTTATTTTTACATTTTTTATATAAAAGATTTTTTAATGTTCAAAAAAAAATCAGCAGGAAAATCTCGTTTTAAAATTAGTTGGAAAGATAGATATCCCCAGCTTTTTGATAAAACAAGTAATACTTCTTTTGACGGACACTATACATACCATCCAGCTTGGGCAGCCAGAATACTTGCAAAAACAAAACCCTTAAAACACATAGATATTTCTTCTATTTTGAGTTTTTCAACAATGTTGTCTGCGTTTATCCCGGTTGAATTTTACGATTATCGACCCGCAAATGTAAAACTAAGTAATTTAATCTCAAGGGGAGCAAATCTTACATCTCTACCATTTAAAGATGGTAGTATTGAATCTCTTTCGTGCATGCACACAATAGAACACATTGGACTTGGTAGATATGGAGACCCGATAGATCCCGACGGCGATATTAAGGCAATGAAAGAATTAGCCAGAGTCTTGGCCCACAATGGCAATTTACTATTTGTGACCCCAATTGGAAAACCAACAATACAATTCAATGCTCACCGCATCTATTCATATGATCAGATAATTAATTGCTTTCCTAATTTAATACTAAAAGAATTTTCATTAATTCCAGACAATGCTTTAGAAACCGGCATAGTCATGAATGCTACGAAAGAATTATCTGATTCACAAATCCATGCATGTGGTTGTTTTTGGTTTATTAAAAAGTAATTATTATGTATGTATAAAAAAACAATAAAAAAAATTTTAAGTAAATTAATACCAAATGACGATATCGGGCTTAATAATAAGAACCCGAGAGAGATTTGGTTAGAAAATACATTAAAAAACATACCTAAGGGTAATTCAATATTAGACGCCGGTGCAGGAGAATTACAATATAAAAAATTTTGCAATCACCTCAATTATACTTCTCAAGATTTTGGAGAATACGATGGCAGGGGCAATAATGACGGACTACAAATGGATAGTTGGGATAATTCTAAATTGGATATAATAAGTGATATTTCTTCAATACCAAGAAAAAATAGCTCATTTGATGCAATAATGTGCATTGAAGTTTTAGAACACATACCATATCCAAACGAAGCATTTAAGGAATTTTCTAGACTTATAAAAATGGGAGGCAAGCTTATTATCACTGCTCCATTTTGTAGTATGACGCACTTTGCTCCTTATCATTTCTCAACTGGTTTTAGTAAATATTTTTACGAAAAAGCTTTAAAAGAAAATGGATTTAGAATTTTAGAAATAACACCAAATGGAAATTATTATAAGTTCCTGGCTCAGATAACACGTGGACTTCCAGACATAGTTGCTAAATATTCAAACTCAAGGATGAATGTTTTTGAAAAACTCTTTATCTTATTGATGTTGAGGATACTAAATAAATACAATAAAAAAGACACTGTATCGAACGAATTATTATGTTTCGGATATCATGTTTTAGCAGAAAAAATAACCTAATGAGTGACTTAAAAAAATCAGCTCTGGCAATCGATGTTGTTATTCCAGCATACAACGGAGAAAATTTCATATTAGATGCTTTAAAATCCGCAATAAACCAAACACTTCCACCCCATAAAATTATCATTGTGGATGACGGTTCAACGGACAAGACTAATGAAATAGTGTCAGAGTGCGCTAAAACATCAAAAATAAACATCGAAATAATCAAGAAAACAAACGGCGGTTTAAGCTCTGCGCGAAATGCTGGGATAGAAGCAAGTGATTCAAATTTCGTTGCATTCCTGGATGCAGATGATACTTGGGTAGAAAATAAGTTAGAAGAACAAATGAAAGTTTATGAGACGACAGAGCTTAAAAATTTAGCTCTAGTGTATTGCAACTATGATGTAATTGATTCTAATGGAATTATTAAATATGAAAATTATAAAGCCCCTCTTGATAAAAAAAGAATGCGAGGCGTGGTATTTAAAGAGTTGCTTGAAAGAAACAAAATTGCCTCAAGCGGAAGCGGGGTGCTTATAAAAAAAGAGATTTTTGATATTGTCGGACTCTTTGATGAAAATTTAAGATTTGCAGAAGATTGGGATATGGGGTTGAGAATTGCGGAGAAATTTGAGATTGATTTTTCTGATAAAATATTGGTACACATACGCAAACATGAAGACAACATGACTTCTAGTCCTTTAAAAACCTTTGCCAACGAACTCTGTTTTTACAATAAGTGGATATCTAGATTGGAAGAGCAATATAATGTTCCATTATTCTGGTCTGACAAAATCACTTTTAGAATTATTTCTAGATTTCCAAGCATAAACTTTGTTAAACTGTTCAAAGAGACAGTACCGGAAGAAAATCGCAAAATTTTGTTTAGAAAAACACTGGGCTCTGTTTATTTATATATTCCCTTGTTTTTTTTAAGACAAATTTTTAATCTAATCTTTACTCCAAATTACCTATATATATTTATAGGTTTTATCAAAAATAGAGGGAAATAATCTAATATAGATTAAAAAGAATTTTCTTCTATTGATCGTAGGTAGTTTATTAAATTGAGATCTTTCACTTTCTTATAACGAGATGAAAACCATAGCTTCTTTATTATTAAATAATACAATTTCAAAACCCAAGATGGCGTCAAGGCAATAACTTTCACTAAAAAGGTATACTTTATAATTTTATTTCCTGTGATTTTTGCTTCTGTAATTTCATTATTCATTACATACGATATATATAATCGCATACGCCAATAGTCTATTGTAGATTTAATTATTTCTTTTTGTTTATCATTTACTAGAGACCTGTTAAGTTGTTTATCTAATACTGATATTGGAGTTTGTGACATCATAATTGAATTAGCAGATAAACTATTGTTTCTCACTCTATATAAAGTAAGCTTTAGGGGTTGATATCCAAATCTAACACCATTATATGTTAAAGTAAGCCAATAATCCCAATCTTCGGCGCTACGAAGTGTTTCGTCGAAACCGCCATATTTTTCAAACACAGAATGTCTAAAAAAGACTGTATTGGGATTTATTATATTTCCATGTAATAATGATTCGTACTGCGAACCAGAAAGAACCCCCACAGGGTGGTGATAAATATTTTTATTATCATCCATAAAATGATAGGAACCCGAATAACAAACACCATGTTCTGAATGAAGTTCCAAAAATTCATGTTGCTGGGATATTTTATCGGGTAGCATTATGTCATCTGAATCAAAAATGCATAAGTATTCCCCTTTTGCTTGTTTCAATCCTGTGTTGCGCGCGGCAGCCAGTCCTTTATTTTGTTGAGTAATGACAATGATTCGAGGATCCTTTTTTTCATATTCAGTCAATATTTCACCCGTATTGTCTGTTGAACCATCGTTTACTATGATAATTTCAAGTTCTCTATATGTTTGTAATAAAATAGAAGAAAGAGACTGCCTAATGTATTGTGCAACATTATATGCAGGCACTATTATCGAAACAAGTTTTTTTTGATTGCTTATATCCTTATCCATTCTTTGGGGATTAAGTTGCTTGTATCTATGGATTCATCCGGAAACCATTTTTGGGGACAGATTACAATTTTATCTTTATAAGAGCAAAGCCAGGCCGCCCACCAAGAAAAAGTACTGTTGGGGATTACGAAATACTTACACAAGCTCATTAGAAACATGTGCCCCTCCCCCTTTGTTCCAGCATACTCATTCTCAACAAACATGGTTGGAAAAGAAAAAGATAAATTATTTCTACACCAGTCTATGTCGTCAGAAAAAACATATATTTTACTAATACTTTTTGTTTTGGATATTTCTCCAATACATTGATTATAATAACCCTTTGTGACTACTTCGTGGTCGGGATTCCCCACATAGTCTCCCCTGCGCACGTGGATGCATAGCGCCCTTGCTTCTGATATCTCTTTTGCCAGGTTTTGAATATTTTGAGTTGGAGTATTTTTAAGAGTAAAATCTTTTCTTATTACATCTTCATATCCTTCAAAATATTTTGGGCTTTGCCAATAACCGTCAAGATAAACATCCGGACCTGAGGAAAGAACTCTTGAATCAAAATGGAAAAATTTTTCATTTCCTTTGTTTTTAAATATTTTTTTAAGAAGTTTCTTGCTTTTTGATAAAAAGGGGTTCTGTTCACCGATTCTATAAAGTGGTGGAATTTCTTTTTCCTGGGCTATTTCTTCCACAATATTGAAAACATCCAAATCATAATGTCTTTGGACAGAGGGATTTTTTATTTTATAGGTCCCAATATCTAACTTAAAACTGACTTTACATCTTAAAGAAAGAGCCCTGCCCAGAGCATACTGAAACATTTGATTACCCATACCTCCATGCAATTTTGTAATTATCATAATTTCTTGTTTTCTTTATACCAATCATAAGTTCGTTTTATGCCGTCAACTAAACTTACTTTCGGCTTCCACCCAAGAGCTTCAATCTTGGATACATCTAATAATTTTCTGGGAGTGCCGTCTGGTTTTAAGCTATCCCATACGATATTCCCTTCATAATCAACGCACTCTTTAATCATATTGGCCAGCTCCAAGATCGACAAATCTGTGCCCACTCCAATATTAATAATCTCTCCGCTATTGTAATTGTTCATTAAAAACACGCAAGCTCCTGCAAGGTCATCTACATATAAGAATTCCCTCTTGGGGCTACCTGTCCCCCACAAGACAACCTCTTTGGCATTATTTTCCCTTGCATCGTCGAATTTACGAATCATAGCAGGAATTACATGGGAATTTTCCAAATCAAAATGATCGTTCTCCCCATACAAATTCGTGGGCATAACGCTTATAAAATTCGTACCGTATTGCCTGTTATAGGATTGACACATGGTAATACCGGCAATTTTGGCTATGGCATAAGCTTTATTTGTAGATTCAAGCTCGTTTGTGAGTAAATATTCTTCTTTAATCGGTTGAGGGGAATTTCTCGGATAAACACACGAGCTACCCAGAAATAACAATTTCTTCACTTTGTTTTTGTAAGCAGAATCTATGACGTTCATCTGTATCATCAGATTATCTTTTATAAAATCTGCGGGGTAAGTATCATTGGCGAATATTCCTCCGGCTTTTGCCGCGGCAAGATATACATATTCGGGTTTTTCAATAGAGAAGAATTTCTCTGTTTCGGTTTGAGATTTAAGGTCAAGCTCGGGATGGCTCTTGGTTACGATATTTGTATACCCATTTTTCTGCAGTTCTCTTACAATGGCAGACCCGACCAACCCTCTATGCCCTGCAACATAAATTTTGGCATCTTTATTCATATATTTTTATTTTTCTTTTTCTAGGTCTGCCTGCATCATTATTTCAATCAATTTTTTAAATTTCACTTTCGGCTTCCACCCCAACTTTTTCTTCGCTTTTTTATTATCACCCAATAAAATATCCACCTCGGACGGACGGAAATACTTCGGGTCAATTTCCACTATAATCTTGCCGGTTTTCTTATCAATTCCCTTTTCTCTTAGACCCCTACCTTTCCAAATCAAATCCATTCCGACATGGCGCGCGGCCTTTTCCACGAATTCACGCACGGTATGGGTTTCACCAGTAGCAAGAACATAATCATCCGGCTTGTCTTGTTGGAGCATTAAATACATGGCCTCCACATAGTCCGGAGCATACCCCCAGTCGCGCTTGGCATCCAGGTTTCCAAGAAATATTTTTTTATCTTTTCCGTATTTTATACGAGCCAGTCCTCGGGTGATTTTTCGGGTAACAAAAGTCTCTCCACGTCGCGGAGATTCATGGTTGAATAAAATACCATTAACTGCAAATAAATTATAACTTTCCCGATAGTTTCTGGTAATCCAATATGAATAAACTTTTGCGCAACCATACGGCGAACGGGGAGAAAATGGAGTATTTTCATTTATTGGCAGATCTTTTTCTTTAACCTTGCCGAACATTTCACTGGAAGAAGCTTGATAAAACTTTGTTTTTATTTTTGCATATTTAATGGCATCCAGAATTCTCACAGTGCCAAGCCCGGTAATGTCCCCGGTATACTCCGGTAGATCAAAACTCACTCGGACATGACTCTGGGCCGCCAAATTATAAATTTCGTTGGGTTTAATTTTTTCAATCAGACGACTGATGTTACTACTATCAGAGACATCCCCATAATATAAAAACAGTCGACGACCGCTTTCATGGGGGTCCTGATAAATATCATCCAAACGGACAGTATTGAAAGTACTGGCGCGCCGAATGATGCCGTGAACTTCGTATCCCTTTTTTAACAAAAATTCGGCCAGATAGGAGCCGTCTTGTCCGGTAATACCCGTAATAAGTGCTTTTTTCCTTTTCATATCATAATCTATATATTGTTATATTTCTTTAATTCCTTTATCCCTTCCTCCAGGATAACACACGGCTCCCAATTTAGAAACTCTTTCGCTTTATCAATCCCTGCCTGTGTGTTTCGAGGTTCTATACGAGGAGGTATATAAGATTTCTCTCCGCCTATCAACCCTGCTATGTAATTTATAGAATATTGATTGTTCCCTCCGATGTTTATAACTTCTCCCTTGCCAACTCTGTCACTTTTTATCGCTAAAATATTTACATTGACCACATCTTTTACGTTTACATAGTCCCGTGTCTGCTCTCCATCTCCAGTAATTTGTAGCGGTTCGTTGTCCTGACGAAATTTTATAAACTTTGGAATCGCGCCAGCATAGGCACCATCGGCACTCTGCCGTGGACCATAAACGTTAAAATAGCGGAGAGAAACGGTTTCCAATCCATAAATCTGCGCATAGAGCTTCATATAAGCCTCGCCTATGTATTTATGGGCTCCGTAGGGAGACAGAGGATTGGGCTCCATGTCCTCTGTGATTGGCAATTTTTCCTGATCGCCGTATAGAGCGCAAGAAGAAGCAAAAATTATTCTTTTAATCTTATTTATCCTAGAGGCTTCTAAAACATTCAGGGTTCCGGTGACGTTAATTTCGTTGGTTTCAACCGGATTTTCTATGGAGTATTGGACTTGGGGAAAGGCCGCTTCATGGAAAACGTACTTCGTGTTTTCAAATATTGGTATTAATTTTTCTTTTTCTCTTATATCAACTATGTGTAGCGTTGCTTTAGTATTTACATTTTCTTTTTTACCGGCTGACATATTGTCAACTACATGAACTTCATAACCCTCTCCAACAAGGGCATCCACAATGTGTGACCCGATAAACCCCGCTCCACCTGTAACAATAATTTTTTCCATAAATGTAAATTAATTAAATGTGTAATCTGGTATATTTTCTTTAGCCCTCATGATTGTTTCATCAAAAAGTTTTTGATCTCCCAAGATTTTGGCATAATTCAACAATAAATTGTAAGAACTGGGAATATATGGAGCAACAAGCACAGCTTGCCTGTATGCTTCTTCTGCACCCTCAAAATCACCTCCCCAAATTTTAGTCTGTGCCATGACCCAGTACGCATTTGGATTTGCCGGAGAAAGATTTTTTGCCTTTTCTAAAACAGCAAGCACCCTATCTCTTGTTTCTGAATCATACGGCCTGTCAGACATGTAAGTCAAAGTATTCTCAAAAAAAGCGATTGTTAAATACAATCTATAGTCTGTCTGATTTCTCTCCGACACTTTGTAAAGATAAGAAAGTAACCCATCTATATTTTTGATTAAATAAGGCAACTTTTCTTTGTCGGCCTTAAAACCAGCTGGATTAGAAATATATAATTTATGGGTAGCAAACGCCAGGTCACTCGCATCCCACTGTTCTCCTATGTGAGAACCATCTAGAAGCTTTGCATACATATCTGGGCGTTTATCAATTGACGCCGAAAATGTTTCTGCGTATGCTTTTGATTTGCCAGCCGGCATATATACAAGAAATATAAAAGAAGTTAGAAATAGTACTGTTAACCCAAGAGCAATAATATTTTTATTGGACTGACCAATGTTAACAGGCAGGAACTTTTGTTCTTTTTTATTTTTATCATTAAGCGAATAAAATATGCCCGCCAAAACAAACAAAGCCATGAGGGATAGATTGGAATCAAAAGTAAATAAATTGTTTGCCAAGTAGGCCGTAAATAACCCCGCCATTATAGAAGCCTGTATTCTGGTAAATTCTCCGCGCCTATATAACATGTACGGAGCGTAGAACAAGCTTAGTACGAATATGAAATATAAAATAAGTACAGGGTACCCTCCAGCAACACCTAGGTCATAAAAGATATTATGGGCTCTATCCGCCCATCCTTCAAAGCTATTCTCTGATAAAAGAATCTGAGGGTTGAAGTTTTCTTGAAATGCCACTGAGAAATTCTCTGGTCCATAACCAAGTAATGGATGAGTATCAATCGCCTTTTGACCTGCTTCCCAAAATATAAATCTACTACCGCGAGCTTCTTGGGCGAATTGATTATGGAGTTTGGTATCAGAGGTAACTAACTGTATCCATAAAAAAGAAAAGGCAATTACCCCAATTGCCACCAGTGAAATGCTCGCGCCTTTAATCCATTTTTTATTAGACAAAAACATATACCCCATGCCCACCGCTCCGAGCCCGGTGAAGAGCGCCAAGATTGTTCCTCGGGCGAGCCCCAATATTCCTTTTCCAACTAAAAACCCGTATAAATTAATAAAAACCGGAGAAAAGATAGTCACCGCCATTGTAATTCCTATCAGCCATTTTCTTGTGGTGCTCAGACTTTTCACACTAAGGAGAAACGCCCCCATAGCCAATGTAAATAAAAAGTACCCGGCTGTAAGCGTTGAGTTGCCGGCAAGCCCACCACCAATGTCGGTTTGCAAAACTTTAATCGGAAGATTAAATCCTTCAGACCCCATCCACACACTTAAGGCTAAAATAAAAGAGCCAAAGACAAAAGACTGAAACAAGGAAACGATGTAAGGTAAACCATTCTTATTCACAAGTGAAGCCACGATAAAAGAAAGGACAAGAGAGTGGTATAAAGTTAAAAGTCCCGTCCCTCTACCTAAAGATGACCAAAAAGACATAGATGGATTGGCCCCCGATATTCCCGCAATTGTCATCCACAGTACAAAAAGAACCACGGGGATGAAGTACATTAAGCCCTTCTTGGAAATCCTGTATGACCTATCAATGATAACAGTGTAAAGCCAGAAAGCTGTGAGAACCTCCACCAGTCCATATATAAAAAAAGTCTTGGAAGATATGTGCGGAAAAAGACCATGATTCCAAAAAATAAGCGGAGCAAGAAAAACAAGAAGAAAAGAACCGTATTTGAGAACTCTCTCCGAAAAATGATTCATGCTTGATATTATACATGAAAATTTGCCAAACAAAAAACCCCGGACTCTCGTAAGAGTCGGGGGTTTGTTTGTAATACTTTTTAAGGTGTATTAACCAGAGTTCTAACTGAGAACTATTTCTTTAACTTCAAAGACTAATGAATTATTAGTTATTGATGTATTGGAAACCAGTTCTGTAGTTTTCGGTTGGAAGAAGNTCACTGTTTGTAGCAGTAACCAANCCAGCTTCAGTGAACGTTCGGATTGTATCCAATCGGAAACGATGTGATGTGTTGTCAGTACCTGCTGTCATNGTGACAGTAACAGTGAAGTTCTTGGTCTGACCATCATCAAGTCGGAAACCGTTTGTTTCAATCGTTGCGTTTGAACTTGAAAGCGTGATTGAGGTGGTTGCTGAAGTGCTTTCTGTAGTTGGAAGAGCCGCAGTCTCAACAACTAGGGCAAATGCGTTTGAAGCGGTTGCCGCTGTTGCAAGCTGTGCTGACTGTCCAATGTACAATGTGTTACCAAAGGCGGTAACAGCTACCGGAATGGTGTATGTTACAGAAGTAATAAGACCGTTTGTATCGGTTGTATTAGCATATGTAGGCGTACCCATTACAGTATTAACACCTGTTGAACGGAATGTCATTTGGTTACCAATAGCTGAACCGGTTCTGTCACCAGTTACTAATTGGTCACCATTAACGTCTTCCACATCAATATACTGACTTGTTGCTGACGAATCGCTGGTTGCAGCAACTATTGCTGAAGTTAATGAAGCAAGAAGAGTATTACCTTCAACAAATACTAACGCCTCAACGTCATTAATATCAGCGAGAACTATACCAGTGATTGTTTCATTTTCAGCCAATTGAAGATTAAGGTTATTAAAGATTCTAATTGCTGTTGATGCTGTACCCACAGTACTTGCATTACCCCAAAGAGTTGTTGCAGATGTACCAGCCGCAATTGATTCATTGAATACCTTAGAACCGACTTTCAAGGTTACATTACTTGTAGTCTCAAAGAGAGTTCCAGAGGTGGTGAAGGAAACAGGAATCTGATCAATAACCATACTTGAACCTTGAGCTTTCATTGTGAATCTCAAAAGTTCAACTTGGTTTGTGTCAGTGGTGGTTGAAACCTTAACTGTTGAAGCCACAGGTGTGTTACTTGCAAGGTTGACTTTCAACTCAAGGTCAGCTGTACTTGCAAGAGAGTTAAAGATAAAAGTGTTTACAATAGAAGCAGTTGAATCAGTCAATACTACACCCAGAGCATCTTGGTAGCGAGTGCTACTTACTGTAAGAGTCCAAGTATTAGCAGCTGAACCAACATCTGCAGAATCAAGGTTATCAACAGCATCTACTGCGATATATACATTACCCTTCAAGCCAGCTCTAATTATTACATTAGAAAGACTGATTGATTTAGTGTAAACATTGGAATCTTCAGAGAATTCGGCAGCTGTAGCAGAACCTACTTTCACACCGTTGTACCANACTGATACGTTCTTTGCATAGCGGTTAAGCTTGTTTGAACCAGTACCAGCAGTTGACAACGTAATCTTGATGTTAGTAAGAGACAGGTCTGAATCATCATCAGCTTCATACTCAAGTCCGAAGACTTGTGTAGCTACTTCACCTTCTCCTACCTTTACAGCATTTGAAGGACTAGACAATTCAGTAAGAGTAACAGACCCTGCGCCACCTGCTAGGGGGGCAATCGGAGTCGTTCCTCCTGTACATGAAGCACCAGTTGTTGGACTAAACAAGTATCCAGGCATACAACCTGCTGGAAGAGATAGCCCACAAGACAGGCCTGTGGTTGTGCTAAATCCAGAAGCTGAACTACAACCTGCTGGGTAAGTACCACCAGTCATAACAGGAGCACCTGCTAAGGCTGCGCCAGTCAAAGGACCGACAACACCATCTGCAACAAGACCGTTAGTTGACTGAAAGGCCATTACTCCTGCCTTTGTCATTGGGCCGAAGTTACCATCCACAGCCAGACCACCTAGGGTTGTCTGAAGTGAAGAAACTTGAGCACCACTTGAACCTTGTTTCAAAGTTACAGTGTGTGTGTAAGCAGCTTCAGCCGTAAAAGCTCCAGCCACCAAAACAACAGCCACTATCATAACTCCGAAAAAGATTTTTGATTTTAATAAATTACTCATAAATTTTTTCTAATTGCTACGCCATTAATTAGTTTCGACAAAACTAAAAGCGTATTTTTCTTATCACTATTTTTCATCGCTAATAATTAATAATTGATAATATTGATTATTACAATATTGTGACCACATTCGGACATTGTGAAAATAAATTTTCACATGCTCCTCGTTCGTCACAAGAACGCAGCGAATAAATAAATAGTGAACAGATATTAACTAACATTGAAAACATAGCTATTTGGTTTTCAATGACCTTTCCTTAATCTCCATTTTGGATTTTTTCGACGAAATCCTAAATGAAAATAAACAATTTACAAACCAAGAGAACAACACATAAAGCATGGTCCACTCAATTCGTAAGCTGTAAGAAACATTATAATATAACCGAAAAATACGGCAATATATTATGTGGATAACTCCTAGCCCCCAAAGGAAGCTAGCATATCCATAACTTAATACTCGCATATTTTAGTAAAAAATGCAAACATCAAGTCAACATATATTGTGGAAAATTAAGGCTAAAATATAGTAAAATCTGTAATTAGAACACGAAAAATTTATCTTGGCAATTAAGGTAAAAAATAGTGATATGCTACCTACCTGGAAGCACGGAGGCAAACAGGTAATGCTAAGGCTATAGTAAGAAGTATTTACTCCATCTTTTTTCCCCTTTCTTACCCAGGATGTTGTCCTTAACCATAGAAACAAGTTCCCTTTGGAGAGTTTTCCCAGCCTTGCTTTCTCCCAATCCTCCTAATTTTTCTTCAGATGATACAGCTGAATTTCTAAGAGCTGATGCAATGTCCTTTATGCTTAACCCATCTTTATTATTTTTAATAACACGAATTATTTCACTTCGTCTTTGTTTCTTAAGCATATCAAACCCTAAACGAAATCCTACGGCTTCGTACGGGGCAGGATTATTTCCACCGTCAAATTTACGTAGGGCTTTCATTAAAGTACTTCCCTTTTGGACACCTATTCTAGTGCCCATATATTCTTTTTTGTGTCCTTTATGGGAAGACTCAACAGACATATATTCGTCATGTCCTTTAGAATCTTCTGAGAGAAATTCTGATAGGACTACCGGTTTGATATTGTGATAATTCTTGTANCCTAAAATTGATTGCTGTAGTTCAAGAAACTCTTTCTTTAAAATACTACAATTCATTTCTGAGATAAGATNGACAGCTGAAGATATATCTAAAAAAGATAAGATTTCGGAGATTTTTGTTTCAACATTCCAACCCTTATCAGGGTCTGAAAGATAAATTTTTTTAGGGCTTAAAGTAACAAGTGTATATATGTCCGATATAATTTCTGTTCCTAATGTCCTTAATTTATTTCGAAGTGGTTCTTCTTTATCCATTATGTCTGTTACCATATAGAGAGCAGTAATAAGCTTATTAGTCTTGATATGGGACCCCGAAAGAGAATTGTCTTTTATAGCAAGACCGGAGCTACCTGTCGAGTCTTTAAGATTTTTAACCTCTTCTAACATTTGTCCATTATATGTAACGGACACGAAAAGTCAAGTAAGCGCTAGCCTCTTTAAAATCAATAAATACATGTAATCAAAATATTAAAGCCTAGTATCAAGAGCCTGTATTGTGTTAAAATAACAAAATGAGCAAAAGAGGTAAGCAGAAGCAAAAAATAGATTCTTCAAAATTAAAGACTGAAACTAAACACGGAATACTGGCAGTAGTTTTTTTTGTTTTTGCCCTATTTTTTTTAATGTCTTCATTTAATATGGCAGGAGTGGCAGGTGAATTTTTTTATGAAAAACTTCACTACTTGCTTGGTGTTGGTTATATTCTATTGCCCGCTCTTTTCATTTTACTTGGGTCTTCATTTATAAAATCAGAAGCTCCAAATATCGGATGGGCACGCACGACAAGCGGGTTAATGTTTTTACTTTCAGGCTTGGGTATTATAGACGTCGCATCAAGAACGCACGCTGGTGGAGTTCTGGGAGAAGTTTTATCAACACCGCTTGTATATTTATTTGATATTTATGCAAGTATAATTTTTCTCGGCGCGATTTTAATAATTTCTATTTTAGTAATGTTTGACACGAAGCCAGCACTCATGTCATTTTTCAAAAAGATTTGGGCATTTTTTATGAAGAAAAAGATAAACGAAGAAAAAGAGCTCATCACAGCTCAAGAAGATAAAAAAATAAACGAAGCCATCGGGAAGGAAGAAGAGACGGAAGATGAAAGTGCCGGCGAAAAAATAAAAAAGGCACTAGGAATGACAAAAAATGAGTCTATCGCGCTGGAAGAGGAAGAAGAAATGCCAATTAAAAAAAGAAGGGGTGGATTAATTTCTACCTATACCCCACCGCCCTTGAGTCTCTTAGAAGAAGACAAGGGAAAACCCAACACAGGCGACATTAAAGCGAATGCAAATATAATAAAACGCACACTTCAAAATTTCGGCATTGAAGTTGAAATGGATGAAATAACGGTCGGCCCTACAGTGACTCGCTACGCCTTAAAACCCGCCGAGGGAGTAAAACTATCGCGCATTGTGGGACTCCAGAATGACCTTGCCTTAGCTCTGGCCGCACATCCAATTAGAATAGAAGCACCGATACCAGGAAAATCTTTAGTGGGTATTGAAATTCCAAACAGAACCAAATCAATCGTTGGGCTGGCTACCCTCCTCTCAGATGATAAGTTTCAAAATTCTCCGAAACCCCTCACTATTGCTTTGGGTCGAGCAATTTCCGGCCGAGCTGTTTTCGGTAATTTGGCGAAAATGCCACACTGTCTCGTTGCGGGAACAACCGGCGCCGGAAAATCAGTCACAATTCACTCTATGATTACTTCTCTTATTTACAAAAACGGTCCAGATGACCTGAAATTTATAATGATAGACCCCAAACGAGTGGAACTTACTCTTTATAACAACATACCGCACTTGCTTACTCCCGTGATAACCAATGCCAAGAAAGCAATTCTGGCCTTAAAGTGGGCAGCCAAGGAAATGGACCGTCGGTATGATATCCTCGAGGCCGAAAGTGTTAGGGATCTAGAATCTTATCATGACACTGTTTGGAATAACAAAAAATCTATAGAGGCTACTCGTGATGGTGCTAGTACACTAGACCGTTTACCATATATTGTCATCATAATAGACGAATTGGCGGATATCATGAGCACCTACCCCAGAGAACTTGAAGCAGCCATTGTTCGTTTAGCACAACTCTCCAGGGCTGTCGGAATACATTTGATTCTCTCTACCCAACGCCCAGAGGTAAATGTTATTACTGGTTTAATCAAAGCTAATATTCCGGCACGTATCGCATTAAAAGTCTCCTCCCAGGTAGATTCACGCACGATACTAGATGCTGGAGGAGCAGAAAAGCTCTTGGGTGCAGGTGATATGCTTTATTCTTCGGGAGACGCTCAACCAGAGAGATTACAGAGCGCATTTATATCAGAATCTGAAGTAAAAAAAGTAGTCAAATATCTGGGAGATGCATATAAAGATGAGGTGTCTGAAGAAATATCTTTGTCGCAAGAATCTATTTCTGCTGATAAAAGTATTTTTGAGAGCACTCTCGAAGAAGATGACGATGAGATGTATGAGGAAGCTAGGCTTTGTGTGATAGAAGCAGGCAAGGCCTCCACCTCATATTTACAAAGGAAGTTAAAGCTGGGATACGCTCGTGCGGCACGATTGATGGATAAATTAGAAGAGCGTGGAGTAATAGGACCAGGAGACGGCGCTAAGCCAAGAGATGTATTGGACCCTGTCGCTCGCGAGCGACGGGGGGAAAAAATCATACATGATGAAAATAATAATAATGTAATCTAATGGACAGAGATGCTAAAAAAATATTAAAAATAACTTCTCTTTCAGTCTTTTTTCTTTTTATTATCATTTACGCATTTTTCCGCTCTTATGATTTAATCCTCGGCGTTAAGATAAAAGGATTAAATATAGTAGACGGCGCAAAAGTTACGGAGAGTGTAACTGAAATCAAGGGGAACGCCAAGAATGCAATAAATTTGACTTTAAATGGGCGGGAAATTTCAATAGACCAAAAAGGAGACTTCAGCGAGACAATTGCTCTTTTCCCAGGTTATAATATATTAAACTTACAAGCACAAGACAAATTCGGAAATAAGGATGAAAAAAATTATAAATTAATTTATTAAATAATGGTTATGAAAAAGAAGACAGGAGAAAAAATAAAAAAAGAAATGGGTGTATCGGGACTAGATGACACCCTAAGAGCAATCCAAACAAAATTTGGTGAGGGGGCAATTATGAAATTCGGCAACTCACCCAAAGTGGGCGTAAATGTAATACCCACAGGGTCCATTGGCCTTGATATGGCGCTCGGCGTGGGCGGTATCCCTCGCGGTAGGATTATAGAAATATTCGGACCAGAATCTTCAGGAAAAACAACTCTTTCCTTACACATCGTAGCTGAGGCACAAAAGAAAGGCGGGGTCTGCGCATACATAGATGCTGAACACGCAATGGACCCGGAATACACAAAGAAACTTGGAGTAAATATAAATAATTTATTAATTTCTCAACCAGACAATGGCGAACAGGCACTTGAAATAGTAGAGTCCCTAGTGCGAACGGGGAAAATAGATGTAATAGTTATAGACTCTGTAGCAGCTCTTACCCCTAGAGATGAAATTGAAGGCGACATGGGCGCATATCATGTGGGTAAGCAAGCTCGCCTCATGTCCCAAGCACTCCGTAAACTAACTGCCATAGTTGCAAGGTCAAAGACTGTGGTCATTTTNATAAATCAAATCAGAATGCAGATTGGAGTCATGTTNGGCAATCCCGAAACAACCCCAGGAGGTAAAGCATTAAAGTTTTATACTTCCGTGCGACTTGATATCAGGAAGATTGCTCAAATAAAAAAGGGAGACGAAGTGGTGGGTTCTCGCACCAGAGTAAAAGTAGTAAAAAACAAAGTGGCAGCTCCGTTTAGGCAGACAGAATTTGACATCATATATAATGAGGGAATTTCTAAAGAGGGAGAGATGATGGCTNTGGGGGAAAAATTTAAAATCATAGAAAAAAGTGGAAATTCATATTTTTACATGTCCGACGGAGCAAAGGAAAAAATGAAGTTGGGTGTGGGCTATGATGCTACACGCACGTTCCTGANAGAGAATAAGAAAATTGGAGACCAGATATTAAAAGAGATAGGGAAAAAATTCGCCGAAACAGTCTAAAAAATACAAGGGAAGAAATATTTGATTTTTAATATTTTTCTGATAGTATCAGATAGTTAGTTTCTTTGCCTATGTCTCAACTTCAATACAATGAAATTCGTGAAAAGAAAATAATAATTTATAACAACGAACCATGCGAAGTGGTGGAGTCTCATGTCGCCCGCACTCAACAAAGAAAACCTCAAAATCAAGTAAAGCTTAAGAGCCTAATCTCGGGCAAGACAATTGCTACTACTTTTCACGTATCTGAAGGAGCTGAAGAGGCGGAAATAGAGAAGAGAGACGTGACTTTTTTATACGAGAACAGGGGGGAATATTGGTTTTGTTTACCAGAAGACAAAAGTAAAAGATTTAAATTGGAAAAAACCATCATGAGCGACATAACTGCTAAATTTTTGAAACAAAACGGTGGTGCAACCGCTCTGATGTGGCTGAACGATGATGAAGAAAAAATTATAAAGATAACAATCCCAATTAAAGTAGAATTTAAAGTGAAAGAGGCCCCTCCTGCGGTCCGTGGTGACACATCTAAGGGAGGAAACAAGGTTATAACCCTTGAAAACGGAACAACTTTAAACGCCCCAATGTTTATAGGTGAAGGTGATGTTGTAAGTATAAACACCGAAACAGGAGCATACGTAGAGCGCGTATAGTCTAAAAATTATTTAGCTACGAAAGGAAGTAATCCCAGAAAACGGGCGTTTTTAACGGCTTGAGCAAGGGCTCGCTGATTCTTGGCAGTAACACCAGTACGCTTATGATTTACAATTTTACCATTGGGATTTAAAAATCTACTTAGAATTTCAATATCTTTGTAATCTATATATTTTATATTGTTGGCTGAGAAATAATCTTGTTTCATATATTTTTTAAAATGGTATATCTTCTGGATTAATATCTTCCTCTGGGTATTCTATAACATCTACTTCTTGAGTCTCCCCGGATGTTTTGGAAGCTACTGTACTTGGTGCTCCTCCACCAGAGCCAGCGCTCTTTGGTCCAAATTGTGTACGGTCAGCGATAATTTCTGTACGGTATTTCTTTTCACCGCTCGTCTTGTCCTCCCAGCTTCTGGTCTGCATTCTACCTTCCACCAATATTGAGCTTCCCTTTTTCATGTACTGCGCAACTGTTTCTGCCTGGCGCCCAAAAACCACAACATTATGATAATCGGCCGCCTCTTGTCGCACTCCACTTTTATCTTTCCAAACACGATTTGTGGCCAAAGAGAAAGAACAAACTTTTATTCCAGATGGCAGAGACNTAAGTTCTGGGTCACGAGTAAGATTTCCTATTACAATTGCTTTGTTTAAATACATAATTTAATAAATTAAGATTAGTAATTATATTGCAACCAACGCATCGATTTCTTTATCAATTTCTTCTTTATTTATTGGGGCAACAATTTCGCTCTCATCTTTTTTCTGCATGGGAGTTTTACGGCGAGACATGTCTCTCTGCACAAATCTTTTCATCGCAATAGTGTTTTCCCTTACTGTTTTTAGTATTAAAAATCTTAGAAAATTTGGGTCAAGATCTAAATGATTTTTTAATTTCAAAATTTTTTCAGGATTCATTCCAAATTTTACCCAACCAAAATATGCTGTATCAAATTTACTGCGTATGTTAGACACCATTTTAAACATAGTATAAGCAAGCGAAATAGTTTTCGGCATCTCATCTGCAATTATTTCTCCTCCCAAGCTTGTAACAAGCTCTTTTAAGTTGCCATACAAGGCTGGCACTTCTTCTCCCGCAATTGTAGGCATTAAAAGGTAACCCACTTCATATACCCGATCCTCTGCTTTGGTTTCTTCGGGAGGGGGATTGTTTTTATCTTTATTTTTTAAGTCTTTTTCACTATCCTGCATGAATTTCATATTAACAAAAAGCCCAAAGAAAGTAAAGGGAAAATAAAGATTTCCGCTTAAATATTGAAAACTCGTTTAGCGTTTAAAATTATGGCTTGCGCAACTTCATCTTCTGGTAAATTTTTAATTTCGGCGATTCGTTTAACAACTTCTCTAACATAAAGAGGTTCATTTCGTTTGCCGCGGTAAGGGGTTGGAGTAACGTATGGAGCGTCTGTTTCAGACATAATCATTTCAAGGGGAATATTTTTTATCACCTCATCGTAATCATGGGTAAAAGTTACAACTCCGGTGAAAGAAAGAGTAAAACCGAAATCCACATACGCNTTCGCTTCTTCCGAAGTTCCTGCGAAAAAATGTACATCTCCCTTTACTCTAGAATGTTTTTTCAAAATTTCGAGTGCATCCAGATACGCATTATGCGTTTTATCTTTTGGATTACCCGCCAGCCCTCTCGATTTATCGGGAGCGGGCTGGTTCCGAATATGAAGCATTAGAGACTTATTAAATTCATTGGCAAGCTCAATCTGATCTATGAAAGCAATTTTCTGTTTCTCTATTGATTTTTCATCCATCCGATAATAATCAAGCCCACATTCCCCTACTGCTACAACTTTGGGGTCTTTTAATAATTCTCTGTAAGAATCTTTGTCGAAAACTTCTCCACGCGAAGTAAATGCTTCCCCCTCCTCACCCAGCTCCTTTTCATCATGAAAAGAAGCACCTGTGTGTATGGGGTGAAGCCCGATGATGGCATAAACACCTTCTTTATGCTTATGCGCCATCTCAATTGCTTTCTTGGAAGTATCTATCTGTGTGCCTACGTTTATCACCCAAGTGTCGTTGTCTAGTGCGCGTTTAATTACTTCCTCTCTGTCTTCGTCAAAAGCCTTGAAATTCACGTGAGAGTGTATGTCGATATACTTTGGTTCCTTGGGCATATTAGTCTTTGCGTAAGAATAATGGTTTTTCTGGAGTTTTATGATTGTGTATAAGTTCAAGAATTTTTCCTGCTGTTTCTGGTAATAATACTTCCAGATGAAAAGCGATATTCGCAAGTCGATCTACTAGATTAGATATAATCTTTTTTGCTTCTTCTGGATTAACTTTTACTAATTTAAAGGGTTCTTTTTCTTGAATAACCGCGTCAAGTTCTCCAATCCAAGACCAAATTAGTTCTGAAGATTTTTGTATACTATATGATTCCATATTTTTTATAAAAACTTGATCATATTTCATTTCATTAATTGCTACTGACTTTTCAAGATTAGTCGTAGCCATTTTCATTATCCGCGACACAAGATTCCCCAAACCATTCGCTAAATTTGCATTATAAGCCTCCTTAAATCTCTCCATGGTAAACGGACTATCTTCAAAAGAAGAAATCTCCCGCAAAAGGAAGTAACGTAACGCATCTGTGCCATATTCTTTAACGACTTCTTTTGGATTAATTACATTTCCGAGAGATTTAGACATTTTAATTCCACCCTCTCCGGTTATAAAACCATGGTAAACAATGGTGTCAGTTGTCGGCAATCCTGCCGACATTAACATCCCCTGCCACATTACCGACTGAAACTTCACCATATCTTTTCCGGCAGTTTGAACTTTTTCTCCTTGCAACCAAAATTCCTTAAAAGTCTCTGTCTTTCCAGGCCACCCAAAAGTTGAAATATAATTTACAAAAGCACCAAACCAAACATACATGACTTGTGTATCATCCCCTGGAATTGGAACTCCCCAAGACAAACGTTTTTTACTGCGAGATACAGAAAAATCTTCCATTGCGTTTTGCACAAAATCGATGGCTTCTTTTCTTCGCCAGTCTGGGAGAATTGATTTTTCATTTGAAAGATACTCCAGTAATTGTTTTTTATAATTTTTTAATTTAAAAAAATAATTTTCTTCTTCTACTATCTCAAGTTCTGTAGTTGGATGAAGTACACATTTACCACCTACCAGATCTCTCTCTGAGATAAAATTTTCACACCCGACACAATAAAGTCCTTTATATATTTTTTTATAAATATCGCCCCTGGCATCACACAGACGCCAAAACTCCTGAACAGCCAGAATGTGTTCTTTGCTTGTTGTTCTAATAAAATTATTATAAGAAAGATTCAGGATGTCTTTTAGGTCTAAAAACTTCTGTGCATAATAATCAACGTAATCCTGCACATCCTTGCCTTCTTTTTGGCTTGCTTCCCAAATTTTCTGACCATATTCATCCGTTCCAGTACTAAAAAAAACATCCTTCCCCGTTAGTCGTTGATATCGTGCGATAGCATCTGATTGTACAAGTTCAAGTGCAAAACCAATATGAGGATCTGCATTCACATAGGGAATAGTAGTAGTGATATAGAAACTATGTTTTTTCATTTTTTGTTCGAGTAAAAGCTTTGTGTTTTTCCATGTCGCTCATTAATTCCATTAAGAAAACGGCTGCAGGAATTGCAAGCACCAATCCCCAGAAGCTTCCAAGTTCAAAGCCCGCTAGTGCAGCCAAGATAATAACAAATGGAGAAAGACCTACTACGCTTTTTATTAGAAGAGGAGTAAAAAGAAAAATTTCAAATTGGTGAATTATTAGATAAGCTCCGGCAACCATTAGGGCATCAGAGATTCCTCCAGAAAGGTAAGAAATAGAAACTGCTGGAATAAGAGCAATTAAGGTGCCATAAGGTATAAGCCCCATTATTCCTGCAACGATTGCCAAAAGAAGCGCATATTGCACTCCCAAGAGAGAAAGCACCAAATAGACCAAAACAGCGTCAATAAGCCCTAAAACCAGCTGTCCCTTTATCCATAGAGCAATTTTTACGCGTGTTCGTTCCCATAAATCTACTGCGTAATTTTCGTACTGAATTGGTAAAATAATTCGTAGAAAATTTTCTATCCCCCTTTCTTGGATAGAAAGATAGAAGGAAATAACAATAATCAATATTACATTAAATATACTTCCGAAGGCCACAGAAAGTGTTTGAAAAAATCCCCCAGAAATATTTGCGATAAAAGCCTTTGATGTTGACAGAAGATTGTTAAGGGAAAGGCTGTCGGAAAAATTAGCCACAACATCTTTAGCTCCAGAGAAAACATCATTTCGGAAATAATCTAAAAGTGAAGAACCCGGTATGTAAGAAGATAAAAAAGTAGAAAAGTTATAAATTTCAGTTATTAAGAGCGGGGCAAAAAGATAAAATAGTCCAGCTAAGAGAAGAAGGGTGGAAACATAACAAAGAACCACTCCAAAGACTCGATTAATTTTTATCTTTTTGAAAAAAGGAACAGCTGACTCCACGAAGGAAGCTATTACGATAGAAGTTAGAACAATGAGAATAAAATCTCGTAAAACCCACATAAAAACAACTCCAACGACAATCAAAACCGCTCGGAGTAGGGTGCCCGTAGATATGGAAACAGAAACGATTTCGCGCTTTTCAAGCATAAAGCTATAATACCATAAAAATAACGTATAAAAAAACTATTTAAAATTTTAATATTTTTGAGAAACGAGCCTCGTCCTTCTTTCCCCTAAAGGGCCCAATAACAGCCAAGTTGAGTTTGTTATTTTTAAAAATACTGGTTGCCAAACTTTTGATTTGACTTGCTGTAACTTGACGTATTTCCCGTGCTTTTCTTTCCATATCATGTAGTTCGTGTTTAAGAAGTTCTTGCCCGCCGTAAAAATTTGCAATGTCATCGCTTGTTTCTAAGGAAAGCTTCATGTTCCCTATTAAATATTCTTTAACTTTATTTAATTCTTCATCTTCAACTCCCGCATTCGCCAGTTTTTTACATTCGGCCAAAATTACTTCTATAACTTCATGAATTCTTTTATTGTCAACTCCAGCAGAAACTTGGAAAAACCCATGGTCAGTATACGAATCATTCAGTGCTCGAACATAATACCCAACCCCCATTTCTTCTCGAAGTTTCTGGAAAAGCCGAGAACTCATTCCGCCACCCAAGATGCCTCCCAACACTGAAAGAGNNGCGTTCTTCTTGCTAAATAAGTCATGAGTACGCACCCCAAGCACGAAATGTGTTTGGTCTGTTGATTTCCATTTAATTAGTGCCTGTGGTTTTGTCTGGAATTCTTTTGTTTTTAATTTTTTTGCTTTTTTGCCTCGTGGAATTTTTGTAAAAATTTTTTTCGTTTCCTTCAAAACTTCCTTTTCTGTTACCCGGCCTGCCACCACAATTACTGTGGCTTCTGGTAAGTAATGTCTGGACTTGTATGTAACAAAATCGGAACGTTTCATGTTCAAAATATTTTCCTTCTCTCCGGCAATGTTCCACCCTGCTGGTTGATTCCCATACAAAAGCTCCATCACCAGGTCTTGCACATGCCTCTGGGGCATATCTTGATACATATTTATCTCTTCAATGATGACGCCTTTTTCTTTCTGCATTTCTGCCTCTGGAAAAGTAGAATTAAGGTAAATGTCTGATACAACATCAAAAATATTTTTAAAATGTCTGGCATCGGACTTGGCATAATACCCTGTATATTCTTGGGCAGTGAAGGCGTTGTACTGACTCCCTAGAGCATCAAGTTCCTTGGAAATGTCTATGGCCTTGGGTCTTTTAATCGTCCCCTTGAAACACATGTGTTCCAGGAAATGAGAAATGCCATTGACTTTCTTTGTCTCGTATTTAGAACCTGTCTCCACGAGCACCAACACCGTTACCGTTGGATTATCCTTCATCGGCACGGTAATAATCCGCAGTCCATTCTTTAAAACTTTTTTTGAGAATTTCATTCAGATTTTCTCTTTTATGTAATTTTCCAAATTTTCTACTTTTATTCTCTCTTGCGCCCCGCTGTCACGGTCGCGGACTGTCACAGTATCGTCTGTCAGAGTGTCAAAGTCTATAACTATACAAAACGGTGTGCCAATCTCGTCTTGCCTGCGGTAGCGCTTGCCTATGTT
>C687J35174_10001871_pt1 | contig 30235 bp, 33 predicted proteins | sample RifCSPhighO2_01_FD_35174 | JGI IMG/M metagenome (IMG submission 35174) | reverse complement strand
TAAGGTTTTTTGTTGGAGCTTGGCTTCTCCCATTTCGGACAGGTCATATTCCCACCAGGATTTATCAGACCATTTTGCTTTGTAGGTTAATATTTTCCAATAGTTTCCCGGTTGGTAAAAAACCTCGGCCGGAGGGAGCATCCATGGGTGTCCGTCTTTTTCTAAAATCGTAATATGTAACTCCCGGCCGTCTATAAACTCTTCTGCAATAATTGGCTCGTTAAACATCTCTAGAAGTGAATTAACTTGTTTTTTTAATTCNTTAACATTTCTGACGACACTTTCCTGGGTTATGCCAATGCCGCAGTGTTCGTAAGCGGGTTTGACGATTAACGGGAAATTAAGACCGGGGTCAGTTTCGTCACTGCTTTTATTGAAAACTGTCCATTTGGCTGTCGGTATTTTATATTCGTCCATTTTCCTTTTCATTAAAATCTTGTTGTCGGAAACTAAAATTCCTTTGGCGTCGGATCCTGTAAAGGGAATTTTGGCGGTTTGTAGAATGTTTAAAACCTCAACAGAGTATATGTAATCTTTTCCTGACCACTCTGTTAAATTAAAAACTAAATCGGTTTTTAATTTTTTCAAATAATTTATACTCTTTTTGTCTATTCCCAGAAGATTTACCTGATGGTTCAAACTTTTTAAAATCTCTGATATTTCATGAGCAGAGGTTTGAGTATCTACGTCGGATTCATCATTAAGATTTTCCGGTAAATTATATAAAACTATAATTTTCATAATTTGAAAAAAATTATCTACAACATAGTGTGTATTAATAATTAAAAGAATGTCAAATTTTTTTTGGCCATATAACAGACGTTATTTGTAGTCTTTATGCGCAAAAAAACATTTATTTAGTGATAAGACCAAAAGTTCCTAATTTTCGGGATATTCGCGATATTTAATAAAATAAAAATAAATAGCAATTACCGCAAAAACCTAAAAAAATCTTTTTAATTATTGGAATAGATTTTTATAAGTAGTAGAATGTTTTTATAATGGCAGATTCTACAACTGATGTGGGAGAACGACACCAAGCTGCTCCTGAAAATAAGGATAAAGCCGAAAGACTTGCGGTAAAGAAAGATGAAGTAAGAAAATCCGTAAGAAATAATCAAGACTCAGAGGCAAATGTTTTAGTTGATGCTTTCAAAAGCGGTATTTCTTCGGAAGGGGGTCTGAATTCCAGCTCTCCTATTATTCGGGAAACCGCCTCGCTACATCAGGAAGCGCGAAAATCTGCAGATAATATTACTGAGCCGGGCGAGGCAGATAAACTTTTGGCAGACTTAAGAGCCCTTTATAAAATAACCGGAGGCAATTACGATATAGATAGTCTACCGGAAGATAAAAAGGACTTGGTTCAAAGGGTTGACGTGTGGAAAAAGGAGAGGCCTCTTGGGAGTTTGGATGAAAGAAATGCCAGAGGTTTAGTACAAAAGGCTTTAGTAAACGATATTGTCAGGGGAGAGGCAAATGCCCAGGTTGCCGGAGGCGATATTACATCTTCATTAAGTGTAACTTTCCAAAAGTTAGAAGCAAAAATTGGGGATGAAGGTAAACTGGCAATTACAAGAAAAGACAGTGTTACCGGCCAGGAATACATTACCGAGATCAGAAAAGATGGTGATACTTGGATTGCAGAGGAAAGAAAAGTCGGTGAGAATGGTGAAATAATTTCCCAAGCCAAGATTGGAGCGAGTGGGTCAACAGAATTAACCCTGAATTATACAGGTAGACGGTATCAGAGAAGGGCAAATCCTGAAATTAAGGCAAGTAGTGAGTATCAAGGTACTACGGCTACGGTTTTTAGTCTTCTTTCCGAATCGGTTTTAGAAGAACAAACAGCAGATCATCTAAGATGGACAAAAGACGTTATCAATCCGGATAAGCTAAAAAGAGATTTAGACGGATTCGGGGAGCGCGCGGGGCAGGAATATTTCCTAAAGGGATATATTGTTAGAAAAGCAGAAGCGGAGCTTGCTAAAGAAGAACTTTTAAAGGAAGCGGGTAGCAAAAATATTTCGAGAGCCGGAACCCGGCGTGAGGCTTACAAACTTCAAAGAGCAGATAAAAAACTCAAAGAAATGGAAATGACTCTTCTTGATATAGTCGGCCAAGATGATAAGAAAGAAGATCTACTGAAAGCAGGGCAAAAACCTGAAGTTGAATTTGCCGAGGCAACACCAATTGACCAGATGACCAATGATCAGGACAGAAAAGATTTAATCGATTCCAGGAAAATTGAATTCAAGGATGAACTCGAGCAAAAAGGCGGAAAATTTGCAGAAACATTTGGCAGTCTTGACGAGACTAATCAAGACGCACAAATAGTTGCTCTTCTTAATATAGAAAGACGCATTGCAGCAGGCAAGGACAATCTTGCCGAAGCAATTAAAACTGGCGATCCTGAAATCATATGTAAGTTTGCAGGTGAAATCAAACACGCAGAGCTTGAAAAAGATGCAATGAAGGCAGAGATAGACGTTGCATTAGCTGAAAAAAGAAGAGAAAAATCTGTTGATAGTTGGAAAACTTCATGGAAGAACTTAGTTAGACAAGTTTCTCACGGGAGATTTCCCGTCGGATCAGTTATCTCGGCAACTAAAGAGGTTATTGCTTCCCACGGAAGATTGATTACTGAAAAAGTACAACAGAAATTAAACCCGCTGATTGAAAGAATCAAAGAAGGCACGCAGGATATCGGTGAAGATATTGTGGAAATTATGAATTATGTGGATGAAGGCCTGACAGAAGCTTATCAGGTGACAGCGGGAGTTGCTATTGGGGGGGTAAGAGAGACAGTCGAAAACTTTCATGCCAAAATGGCAGCCGGCGAAGCTAAATTCGAAAGAACAAAGATTGAAGTAAGAAAGAAATATTACGAAACCCGTCATGCAGTTGATATAACAAAGCAGGAAGCTTTGATGAAAGTTGGTGTTGAAGTACTCGCAGCCAAAAAGCATGCATTGATTGGTATAGCTAAGGCTATGCCGGGACAAGAAGAAGAACAAAAGAAAAAGTATAGAGAGCGTCATGAAAGACTTAAGGAAGCAAAAGAGAGATTGCTCCAGTGGAAAACAAAAGAAATACAAGATAAAATGGCCGACAATCCGAGATTCGCGTTTTTTGCAGAGCAAATTGAAGAACATGCTGCTCAAATCACAGCCGAAGCCCCGCCCCCTACGACTGCTCGACAAGAAGAATCACCTGCGCCCCAGCCGTCTGCAGCTGAAGCTGAAGCTGTAAAACAGCCTGAACCAGAAATAAGACCAGAAGAACAGGGGGAAAGTGGAAAGGGTACTGGAAGGTATGAAGAGTATGTCAGTGGGACAGGTACATCACTTGACAACCAAGGCCAAATTATACGCAGGTACTTAAGATGGGACGAAAAGTCAAAGACGGTGGTTATAGAAGATGTTGATGAACATGGCAAACCCACAGGACCAAGAGTAGAAATGTTCGCAGCAACTCATGATATTGCAAAAGTACTCATAAATTCGGACATAAAGGATAGATTAGAGCGTGAAGGGTACGAGGTGAATCGAAATTTCGTTCCCAAAAAACCAGAAAAGTCCGAATAGTTTAAAATAAAAATATGGACAATAGAAAAAAGTTAATTCAATTAATTGAAGAGTTAAAGTTGCCGATTACTCCGGAGGAGGTAACTGAGAATTTGGAAGGACTTTCTGATGAAGAAGTCACCAAACTTGTTGAAATTTATGAGACAGTCAAAAAATATCAAGATGAATTAGCTCAAACCGCGAAAGACGCGGATCCGAAAAAGTATGCCGAGATAGAAGCAAAATATGAACGGGATCTGGCTAAGTTGGATGAAGACTACTCAATGGATCTGGAAGCTTTACAAGAGAAAAAAGATCATGAAATGGATCTTATAGAAGAACAAACCAGAAGAAGATTGGGCGATCTATTATACAAACAGCAGGTTGAATATACCGAACTTGATGACGAGCACAAAAAAATCTACTCTACTTTAACCTCCGCCCTGACCAAAAGCCAGTAAAAAACTAAATAGTGTTGACAAACGTATTATTTTGTATTACATTGTAATCAGTGGAAATTGAGGTTAATAAATTAGTTTGGGATAAAGCAAATAAAGAACATATTAATAAGCATTCCGTGGCAGTTAAAGAAGTAGATGAAATTTGTTTCAGAAAAGTAAAAGCCAAACTGGCTAAATTTGGTCGATATTTGGTTATGGGTGAGACAAAAGAGGGAAGAAAGCTAACAATTATTCTTGCCCCAAAGGGTGAAAATTCTTTTTATGTGGTGAGCGCGAGAGATACAAGTAGAAAAGAAAGGNGGTGGATTGAAGGTGAAAAAAGTAAAAGCTAAAAAAATTCCGAAATTTAAAAGTTATGAGGAGGAAGCAAATTTCTGGGATACTCATGACGTGACTAATTATTTCTCTGATGCTAAAGATGTGAATTTAAACTTTAAATTGGAAAAATCCAAGGAAGATGTATTAACAGTGAGGCTACAACCTTCGTTAAAATTAAGATTAACAAGAATTGCTGACGAGATGGGAACCGGAGCCTCAACTTTAGCTAGAATGTGGTTGGTGGAGAAGCTAAGATTGCTAGACAAAAGCCAGACACAATAGCTAACGAGTGTATAATTAAAGAAAATATGGCTCCACAGGCAGCTTTGTTTAAAACTTTTGATTTAAATTTGGGAAAGTTTACTTTCTCCCCAACCTATTGGATGGCAGTAGCAGTTGTTGTTCTTATTTTTCTTTTAATTATTACCCTGGCTTTTGTCCGGAGACATTATTTGGAGTGGTCGTTTAAGGGTACCTGGGTCGGGCTTTTCATAGGTATTGCCTTAACTCTAATATTGGAGGGATTTTTACTTCTTTCCGGAAGGACCGCTTTGACGGTATTTTTAGGATGGAAAAATCCACCCAAAGCAATTCAAAATGTCTTGGACTCGGGAAGGTCAAAACTTATCAGTGTCCTTGGGGTTTCAAGCCAAATTCCTGCAAGCGATGCCAGTGAGAAAGTTGATGAGAAAAAGATTATTGAGATGTACCAGAGTTTAACTCCCCAAGAAACCAAACACTTAAAACTTCTTATCTGCAAACCGTAAAAATATATTTACAGAAAGACACGTTGTTTGACGTTTTCCGGAAGGCTTTTATCGAGATTTCTTAAAAACTTTGTTGCATTAAAGATGTCGAGCAAGATGGGTTGATTGTTTTTATCCACATGTACAATCATATTTTCAGTTTCATATGCATCATCAATTTTTCCTCTTTGAAGCTGAATTGTTAAAATATCGTCATTATTACTGTATTGTACTTTCATATTTTCCTCTCCTTGCTAGATGGAATGTCACTGTGACTATATTATCATTTTCTCGGTTGAAAATCACTCGCAAAATATGTCTTTTGTTAATTAAGCTCATCGCAGTTTCCTGACCAAATTTTGAAACCCCGTGCCATTTTGGTTTTCTAATCGTGTTTTTCACTTTTGATTTTGAGATTTTCCATCCGAGCTCTCCTAAAACTTTAAATTTACTTTCGGCGTGTTTGGTAAAAAGTATTTTCATTTTGGATTTTTGAGTTTAATTTATTATACTTCAATTACTGGGATTGCTATGCGGGATTTAAAATCAAAAATTGAAGAATTTCAAGTGCGGTTTAATATTATTAAAGAGGGTTTCAAACTTGAGGATAAGAAAACCGAGCTTATGAAGTTAGAAGCAACAGCAACCGATCCGGATTTTTGGAATGATCAGGGCAGGGCCAGATCCGTGATGCAAAAAATCGGAGACATCAAAAAAGAAATACAGATAATAGCGGATTTGGAACGGATGGTTACCGATGCTGTGGAAGTAACAGAGATAGAAACGAAACTTGATGAGCTTGAACTCAAAACTTATTTAAACAGTACCTATGATGACAAAAATGCTCTCGTTTCTATTCATGCGGGCCAAGGTGGAACGGAAGCGATGGATTGGTCAAATATGCTTTTTCGGATGTATTTGAGGTTTTGCGAGCGAAGAGGTCTTTCTACTCAAGTTTTAGACATCAATTATGGGGAAGAAGCAGGAGTTAAAAGCGTGACTTTTAAGGCCCAGGGATCTTATGCTTACGGATATTTAAAAAAAGAAGCAGGAACTCATCGGTTGGTTCGCCAGTCTCCGTTCAATGCCGATAATCTCCGACAGACATCGTTTGCTTTAGTTGAAGTTTTGCCGGAGCTAGCTGAGGTTGATTTGCCTGATATTCAAATTAAAGACGAAGATCTCGAGTGGCAATTTTTCCATTCAAGCTCTCAAGGCGGGCAGAACGTCCAGAAGGTCTCAACAGCCGTAAGACTTATTCATAAGCCAACAGGGATTGTTGTGACAGCGCAATCTGAAAGATTTCAGGAGCAAAATAGAAAAAACGCTCTAAATTTACTTCGTTCAAAACTGTGGATATTAGGTCAGCAGGAAGCCAAAGACACAAGAAGAAAATTGAAAGGGGAGTATAGGCCTGCTTCCTGGGGAACTCAAATCCGCTCGTATGTCCTTCACCCTTATAAAATGGTTAAAGATTTAAGAACAAATGTTGAATCTTCAAATCCGGATTCGATTTTAGATGGCGAACTCGATAGCTTTATCGAAGCCGAATTAAAGCTTCAATAGTTGATAATACTGTGTTATATTGTTGTTATGGAAACAAATGTCACGCAACCGGTGCAAAACACTCCTGAGCAGACAGTGTTGAAAAAGATTCCTTCCCTCACTAATCCAAAAAATACTATCTTTATAGTTTTGTTAGCGATTCTCATTGTTTTGGTGGGTATAGCTTCGGGGTGGTTTATGTCGGGAGCAAATTCAAATAAAACGATAAAAAGTTTAGAGAGTAATAATGCGGTGAATGAAAAAAAGGAGGTTGGTTCGTCCGACGAGTCGACTTTTAAAGATTCTGCTGAAGGACTTTTGGAAGAAGGAGGAGTTAGTGGAGAAGGAACTCACCATCTTACTCGTCCCGGAGGAGTGTCTCAAAATGTTTATTTGACTTCGACTGTGATTGATTTGGGAAGTTTTGTGGGTAAAAAGGTTCAAGTCTGGGGTCAAACTGTTTCGGCAAGGAGGGCTGGTTGGTTGATGGATGTCGGGAAAGTTAAGTTGATTGAGTAATATTCTCTTTTAAAAAAGGGTATAAGCCCACAACTGCGAGAATAATTCCCAGAAAAATAACGACTCCGGCGATAATTGGAGTTTTTGTATCTTTAGCAAGGAGTTTCCCAGTTGGGGTTGGCGTTTCCGTAACTCGATCTGTTTTTGCTTCTTCTTGGATTCCTAATGTTTTGACTTCTTCGATAATTACCGTTGGTTCTAATGTAGGGGACGTTGTATTGGTTGATGATTTTGTTATGGATGGCCGGAGAGTAATAGTCGGACTTGGAATTGAGGTTGTGGAGGGTTTTGGAGTCGATGTGGGTTTTGGAGTTGACGTTGGTTTGGGAGAATCAGTTGGTTCAGGGGTTGAACTGGGAACATGGGTCGGAGTGGGTTGAACACCTGAATTAGGTAATCCTTTAGTTGACGATTCCAAAATTACGAAACTTCCTGTCCCGTCTGGATTTCTGCCGTAAGTACTGGACCCGACTTCATTTAAGTAATTGATAGGATCTTCTACAGTGTTTGAGCATATTAGTGAGACCTGATCTATTTCATTATTAAGCCAATTTTGATTCCAACCATAATTTCCTTTTTCGATAACCTTAAATGATTGGAAGGAAACTTTATCTGAAGAAGTAAAAATTATTTTTTGAATTGTCGAGCTATCATCAAGATGGAGTATGCATCCTTCCAAACTAGTATCTTCTGTGTTTGTATTATAAAGTTCAACCCATTCTTCACTGGGACTAATTTCATTTATTACGATTTGCGCATTTGCTAATTCGGGATTAACTAACGACGATAGGAATAAAAGCGAAAAATCAAATATTAAATTAAATTTTAAATTATAAATTTTAAATTTCAAATTTATTTTTACTGTGGTGTCATGTGTAGATACCAGCTTATTATTCCGTCTGCCTGTTCAACTTTGGAATAAGTGAGTGTTCCGGGGTAAATTCCGCCGCATTGGAGAGATCCTGCATAAAGTTTACCGGGTTTTACAGCTTTAACGGCCGTGGAACTTAACGAGTCCATGTCAATTCCATTGTGAGTGCCTCCAGGATAGAAAGTTCTGGCAAAAGTATGGCCGCCAAAAGCCTGGTTTATTTGAATAGGTTCTGCGAGCGGCCAGTTCCAGCTTCCGTGAGGATTTATGGTTCCGTAATAATTATATTGATCCGGGCCATAATCGTAAGCGAATGAAATAGAGCGTAAGTAATTGTTGGGGTCTTCAACATTTCCGTTTTTATGAACCTCAAAATGCAAGTGTTGTCCGCTTGAGCAACCGGAAGCTGAAGGAATTATTCTGCCGATAATATCTCCCTCATTAACGTTTCTTAAATATACTTCTTTGCCTTCACCCAATACGACCAACAACTCAGCTTTGGCTGCAGCAAGGAGCTCTTGATATTTTTTCTCGTCATTTTTAGTTACCTGAAGCAGGTAAGCTTTATTTCGTTTTTGGATAGCAAGAGTATTTTTTTGCTCTTGAAGCTCCTTTTGCAAAATTTCCTGATCGTTTTTTTGATCTTTAAAATTACTTTGAGTTTCCTGGAGTTTGATCAAAAGACTTCGGTCGAATTCCTGTATTTGTTGAAGGTAATGATATCTGGCAACAGCCTCATTTAAATCAGGAGCGGAAAGTAGAAATATTAGAGGATCTCCAAGCCTTGTCATTTTGTAAGTTTCTGTTGCTCTTGTGGCAAAGGCATCGGAGAGATTCTTTAAAGAAGTTTCTAATTGGCCTATTCTTCCGGATAAAAGCACAATTTTATCTTCTGTCTGGCTTATTTTAAGTTCTGCGACTTTTATTTGTGTATCAAAAAGTGCAATTTGGTTAGTTAACGACTTGGCCTGATTTGCTAATTTTCCTAATTGAAGTTCATATTGTTTAATTTCTTCCTGAATCTGATCAGCTGTTTGCGCATAAGTTTTAGAGGCTAATAGTGTTACAAAGAGAAGAAGTAATAATAAAAATTTTACTAACTTCATTTTTTCTTAGCAGTGCGGCCTAGAGCAAGTAGGCTTCCGCCTAAAGCGATAAGAATTCCTGCAGCTAACTCTGTAGCGAGGATTATCATCAAAATTTCCATGAAGTTTAACGCGTTTGTGGGAAGGATGGGAATAGTTTTAAAGTAGGAAATAATTGTTGGGACGGTATAAAGAATTAAGACTACTGCCATCGACCAACCCATAACTACTCCGACCATTGCATAGTAAATTGCTTCTAAAATAATCGGAGTTCTTATGAATCCAGGACTTGCGCCCATAAGTTCCAAAATTTCAACCTCCTCTCTTCTTGTTGTAATTCTCATGCTGATTACTACTAAAAGGACAAAAAACGAGGTTGCGCCCAGAAAAATTACAAATCCAATTCCAGCCGCCCGAATATAAAAAGTAATCGTTTTTAATCTTTCAACAACGTCGCCAAGTGTTGAACCTCCTTCCAAACTTGCTGTGAATCCAACAGACTCAACAATGTCTTCTTTTTTTGTTTCTTCAATTACTTCTTTTGCTAAGGAAAGATTGATAACAGAGAATTCAATGCTCGCAGGGAATATTGAGGGACTGACCAGTTCTCCCAATAGTGGATTATCAGCGGTTGCCTTTTTATAAATTTCAAGCGCTTCCGCCTTCGTTACGATTCTGATATTTTTAACTCTGGTGTCATTATTTAGTTTTTCTCTTAGAGTATTGATTTTTCCATCATCCGCGTCATTTTTTATAAATGCAATTATTTGCGGTCTTGTTTCAAAGTAGTTCAAAACTCTGTTTGATGAAAAAACCAAAATAGAAATAATTGTAGCAACAAAGAAAGTTAGCCCCAAAACGCTAATTGAGGCAAGGGCTTGAAAAGGCGATCGCCTGATATAAGATGCAGCCTGTTTTAAGTGTATTTTAATCATCTTTTATAATCATCCTTCCTTCTTTTAGTTTAATAGTTCTTTTTTTCATTTTATCAACAATTAGCTTGTGATGAGTTGCCATTATTATAGTTTTCCCTTCCTTATTTATTTTTAGTAAAAGATCCATGATTGTATCTGCGGTTTTCCAATCTAAATTTCCGGTTGGCTCGTCTGCCAAAATAAGTTTCGGACTAACCGATAAAGCTCTGGCTAGAGCTAACCTTTGCAGTTCTCCTCCGGAAAGTTGTGAAGGAAAAAGATTTGCTCGAAGATCTAAACCCACCAGACTGAGTAGTTCTTTTATAGTTTCAGACCACTCCCTATCGGGGATATTTTTAAGTGCTAAGGCTACTTCAATATTTTCCCTGACTGTTCTTTCGGGCAGAACTTTAAAATCTTGAAATATCACCCCTATTTTTTGCCTAAGTTCTGGAATTTTTTTCCTAGGAAGTTTAGTTATGTCCTGGCCGTCAAATTCAATAGTGCCATTTGAGGGTAAAAATTCTCTTAAGATCAATCTTAAGATTGATGTTTTTCCGGCACCAGAGGGACCTGTCAGGAATACAAACTCGCCATCCGCTACTTCAAAAGAGATGTTTTCGAGAGCCTTTATTTTCCCGAAATTTTTACTGACATTTGTTAATTTCAGCATATACGGGATATACTAAAATCTTAGCAGATGAAAAGAGTTTATACCAGCTTCAATTTGAAATATTTCCTCTATTACTGGCTTCCAGTTTTAGTCTGGTTAGGCGTCATTTTTTGGTTTTCTTCGCAGCCTTCAGTGCATACGTCAGAAATCTATTGGCAGGATTTTACTGTAAAAAAATCGGCTCATATGACTGAGTACGGAATCTTGGGTATTCTTTTTTATAGAGCACTTAATAAGAGACAAATGGATAAAAAACAGGCTCTTATTGCTACAGTCCTTTTTGCCCTATTTTATGGTGTTACGGATGAGTTTCACCAAAGGTTCACATTTGGACGTGAACCGGCAATTAGAGACGTCGTTTTTGATACAATAGGGGCGGGTTTGGTTATATATTTAATATGGAAATATTTACCGAAAGCGCCGAAGAAATTAAAGCTCTTGGCCAAGAAGTTGCAGCTTCTTTGAAAAAAGCTATAATGGAGTTATGGAGTCCTTGGCGTTTTTGGATCTTGCGATATCAGTCGGAATATTGATAATTTCAGTCTCTTTTGCATACGCGGCATACAATTTTATTCAAACTCTCAAACCCTTAAAAACTATACTTCAGAGAGTAGATGACGCAACTAAGGGTATTGAGATAGTCAGAGAAGGAGTAAAACTAGGAGTCAAAAGTGTTTTGGACGAAGTGATAAAAAAACTTAAAGAGGGAGGTGATAAAAAATGGGCGAACCAGCCAAAAAAGGAGGAGTAAGTAGCAACATAGAATCGGCTATAGCCGGGGTAGCAGCGGGGGTTGCAGTCGGAGCGGCAGCTGTAGCGCTTTCAAATAAAAAGGTCAGAAAAGACTTGGAGAAAAAAGTTAAAAAGTTGGCAAATGAGGGCGGAAAGGAAGTTGTGGGTTTGGAGAAAAAAGCCGAATCAGCTTTTGCTAAAGGTAAAAAGGTACTCATTGAAAAATTGGAAAAAGTCAAAGCCGGACTTGAAAAATAGAAAATCGTACTTTTTGCGGTTAATGTGTTAAAAAAAATTGTCGGGGATTTTGGTCTCTTAGTGCTCTCAGTTATAATTTTTTTGGGAGGGATATTAATTCTCTCTCTAAAAATTCCCTTCTGGAGCCTTTTTTTTGGACTAGCCAGCGTTCAAATTGGAATAGTTTTAATAATTCTAACTTTTGATTCTTTTATCAGACAGAAAACAAAGTCTGTAACAGAGGATTATAAAACACTGAGCTGTCTTGTTTGTGGAAAACTAACCTTTGTTCCTAAGTACTCGAAGGTAACTATTTGCGACGAGGATCAGATAAAAATAGCAAGGACTTTCAAGGCGAGTTTGTTCGGTCTTTTTACCTTAATTACAATTTCAACTACGCTTTTATTACTTGGTCAAAATCAGGAGCTGAGAAAGAAAGCTTATGAACCAGTACCTTCAATTGCCTGTGAGTTTGGTGTGTGGTTTCCGGAATCCTGCCGCTGTGGTTTTAACGATGTGAGCCTTTTAAGTAAGTGTGAAAACGGCTTTATTCCACGCGTTTGTTCGGATAGTAATAATTATTGTTGTAGACTTAATCAAAGTTCCGGGAGGACAGATTGTCAATTGATTAACCCCTAGTTCGTTGAGATTATTTTTAAGAATATAATTTTTTAATATATTCATCGAGCATGCGGCGGGTGCTGAATTTTCTGGAAAGACTGATGGACTTTCGCATTCTTTCAATCCAGGCTATCGGTAGACCGTTAGCGGTTCTGTTGTAAAAAAGCGGAACAATTTCATTTTCCATGAGGGAGTAAAAGCTTTCTGCGACGTTTTTGGCATCGAGTTTCCAACCAATTCCGTCCCATTTCACTTCATTGGCCCATCCGTCGGGAGTTGTGCAGTTTAATACTCCATTGGCAATAGCCTTCATACCCGAGGTTCCGCAGGCCTCTTTGCCAAATTCAGGAGTATTAAGCCAGACATCGGATCCTGTGACCAGTTCCTTTGCAAGGGCTATATTGTAATTATGAACAAATATAGCATTACCTGATAGTTCGTTTTGCATAAAAAGTATTATTTCCTGGATTATTTTTTTTGCTGTATCATCGCCAACGTGTGCTTTGCCTGCGAATAACAGCTGGACAGGCCTTTGTTGGTTTTTCAGAATAGTTGTTAACCGATCTATATCCTCAAATATTGAATGTGGTTGTTTGTAATCGGAAACCCTCCTTGCCCAACTAACGACAAGTCTGTTTGCGTCGTAACCAAAACCGGTTCTTTTTAAGACAATTTCGGCGAGTTTAAATTTCCTCTCCCTATGAACATTCCAGATATCGGAGGCAGACAGTTGTGAATTCGCGAATTCAAAATATTGCCACTGGGGCATATTTACTCCGTTAGTTATGGTTACCCAGTTATAATTCGGATTTGTCTTTTTGAGTAATCTACCGTGTGGTTTACTTACAGCCGAAGCTATTTTACTGGTGTTTAAGGCGAATTGGGTTATGTCAAATCTTTTTGTTTTATCGTTGACGCCGTCGTGAACGAGTTCATCGGAGCTGACATTCATCTTGCTAGCATGCCATAAAGCATATTTTTTTATGAGATCAAGGCTGTAAGTGGGATTTCCCGAACCAAGGATAGTATGGTTAGTATAAACGGTAAGATTTTTTGCCTTTTGCTTCGCTTCATTAAAACCTAAATGTTCTTTTTCAATAATATTTTTGGTTACCTCCCAGTTTGTAAAGCAAGCGCGTCCTTCGTTTAGATGGTAAAGACGAGGCTTAATCTTTAAAGCTTTAAGGAGTCTCACTCCTCCAATTGAAAGGATTATTTGTTGTCTTATTTGATTTTCTTCATCGCCATAATAGTCGGCGGCCATTACATTTCGGATTTCTCTGCTGTTTTTATCGTTATCGCAACTGACGAAGTAAAGTGTTATATTGTCGCCGACCCTAAGTTGGTAGGCTTTGATCCAGGTTTCTATTCCCGCTAGGTTTACAATTACAAATACGGGTTTACCGTAAGAAGAAACTGGCCTTACTAATGTACTTTCGTCCGGGTCAAACTGACTTGGTTCCTCCGTCTGCCAGCCATTATCAAGGATCTTTTGTGTAAAAAATCTTCCTTGATACATTAGGCCGATTCCGACTATAGGAAAATCTATGTCGGCAGCTTCTCTGAGAGTATCGCCTGCAAGTATTCCTAAGCCGCCGGCATAAGTCGGAATACTGGATTCGATTCCAAACTCGGCGCAAAAATAAGCGATGGGCAGTTTTTTATCCATTATCCTATATAGAAATGATGACAAATTATTCTTGAATAATCCAGAAGATGTTTTATCGAGAAATTATCACTTTAAAATTTTTATTAAATCTTCCTCGGCTAAACCAGATTGTTTGATTATTGCTTTTAGAGTACCTTTGGGTAAAGGCTCGTTATGAATAGAAATTGATGTATCGCGTTTTTCCCCAATCAAATCCTTTTCAAGGAAAAAATGGCTTCCCTTTTTCCGTTTTATCACGAACCCTGCTTTCAAGAGCGCTTTTAGAAGATCTTTCGGTTTAACTTGCCTAAGCTTCATACATAGGAAAACTTAGTATCTTGTGAAGTTGGAATCTCAACAGAAGTAATTACTGTTGTGGTCTCCCTTTCTATTGGTACTTTGTATTTGAGCTTTGTTAGAGATTCGATGTGGAATTTTATTAAATTTGTAATTCTTTTTATAGCTTCATCAATAGTTTTTCCGAAATCAGCAAGTCCCAAAACTGGACAAGAAGCATTATAAACGTATTTTCCATTAGAAACTTTTTCTTTTTCAATAATAATTCTGTAATTAAGTATTTTCTTTTCCATTTAGTTGTAATTTTATTACTTTTGATAGGTTAAAACAATGACAAATTATTCCTGAATAAATCCAGAAGATGTTTGTGATAATATTAGATTATGGTAAGCGATACCCAAAGGTGGAATGAGTATCATCAGAAAACTCAGGATGGTTCAGGGCCCTCAATGTATGGGCAGGAAAGGGAGCCGGATTTTCCCAGAAACAGCATAATTTGTGATTTGGGGGGGGGAACCGGATCTGATACTGTCTATTTTCTAAAAAAGGGCCACAAAGTGATTTTGGCAGATATCTCGGATCATGCTTTGAAAGTTGCCCAAGGTAAAGTTAGGGAAGCAGGTGTTTCCCAGAATCTGGAATTAAGACAGATTGATTATTGGAAAGACAAGATAAATTTACCCGATGAATCAGTTGACGTTGTCTATTCCCGGCAGTCACTTCATTATTTTCCGAAAGATGAGACAGGCAGGCTTTTTAAGGAAGTTTACAGAATTTTAAAAAAGGGCGGTAAGGCATATATAACATTAAAGTCTCCAGAAGACACTGTGGAGATGTCTTATCTAAAAGAAACTTCCGTTGAATACGAACCAAATGTTTTTATAAAAAACGACCGGCTAAAATCACGTTTTAGTATCGACCAACTTAAAGAAATTCTAAATACTGCAGGAATATTGGACAGCCAGGTTACTCCATATAAAGAAAGAGTTCCTTCCGGCAATGAAGAGATTATATTAAACGAAGTGATTTTTGTTAAACAGTAAAGTAAATGAGAATTATAGAACACCTTGCTCACTTTTTTATTCCCCGGCACACAAATAACCACAGGGCTAAGCTTTTGCATTCCTCAACTCTAATATACCTCATTGTTATTCTTATTTATTACCAGTTAACTATTCAATTTATCGCAAGATCCGGCTTTAAGGTTTTAGGTTATGCCGCAAATATTTCCACGAACGACGTGGCTAGGTTAATAAATGAAGAGAGAAAAAAAGTAGGACTTATGCCCCTTACTATTAACGAATCTCTTCAAAAAGCAGCTTACCAAAAAGGCGAAGACATGGTTACAAAAGGATATTGGGCTCATGTGGCGCCTGATGGAACTGAACCGTGGAAGTTTTTTAAAGATGTCGGATATAGATACCAATTTGCCGGAGAAAACCTTGCCCGTGATTTTCCGGATGCGGCTTCTGCAATCAAAGCTTGGATGGATTCTCCCAACCATAAAGATAATATTCTATCATCTAAATACAAAGAAACTGGAGTTGCAGTGGTTGAAGGCAGAATAGCAGGTCTTGATACGACAGTTATTGTTGAATTTTTTGGTAAAAAGTTTGCTGATATAGCTCCTTTGATTCCTGTCGCCTCTGCTAAGACCACAGGTGAAGCTGTTTTGAGTCAAGAAAACTCTTCTCCGGTAAAAACAAATATAGTGGTTTCACCTTTCAATATTACGCGTAACTTATCTATGGCTTTGATAACTGTTATTCTCGGCACATTGGTTGTCGACGGGATTATTGTCTCAAGAAGAAAAATTGTTCGCGTTGCAGGACGCACAATTGCTCATGCGGCCTTTTTGGGGATGATACTAATTTTCGCGCTAATAATTAGATCGGGTTCAATATTGTAAAATGAAAAGAATGACCAAACACCTACCTCACTATATAAGCTTAATAGGGATACTTGGAGCGGGAGTTACTGGTTTTATAATTTTTTCCCATGACAGGCAATTTCAAGGTGCTGTGAGCATAGCTCTCGCTTCCGGTTATGTTGCTTGGGGAGTAATACATCATTATTTACATAAGGATTTATATGTGTCGGTAGTAATAGAGTATTTGGTTATTGCCACCTTGGGTTTAGTAATTATATTCTCTCTGATTTTCAGAGCTTGAGGGATTTAAGAAAGTCCTTAAATTCTCCGTTGATGTCTTCACGCGATAAAGCGAATTCAACGACAGTTTTTAAGTATTCGATTTTATTTCCAGTGTCGTAGTATTTACCATTTTTGATTTCGGCTGCGATGAATCTTTTTTTATCCGAGAGCATTAACTTAAAAGCGTTGTTGTAGTAGAGTTCCTCACCCTCATTAAGATTTTTTAACGCACGATTAGTGTATTCAAAAATGTCCGGTGTAAGCAAAAATCCACTGACTGTTGCTAAGTCCGAAGGCGAGTTTTCTTTTCCAGGTTTTTCAGCAATAGTCTTAACGTCAATCAAGCCGTTTCTTATTTCTTTTCCACCAGCAAATCCATATCTTTTATAGTCATCGTCATTTTTTGCCCGCACACTGGCAAGGACCGAACAGCCAAATTCTTCATAAATTTCGATAAGTTGTTGAAAACTAGATTTTGGTTCCGCCTTTATAAAATCATCACTCCATGTATAAATAAAGGGTTCATTTCCTATAATATGCTGAACGTTTAATAAGGGAGCACCGTTTCCGTAGGGCCCTTTTTGACGTACATAAATGAAATTAGCCATCGATGATATTTCTTCGATCATTTCGATGTAATGCCTTTTTTTCTCTCCGCCAAGACGAAGGTTCTCAAGAAGGTCCTGGTGCGGTTTATCAAAGTGGTCTTCTATTGACCTTTCGTGATAATTTGTGACAATGATTATGTCTTCAATTCCTGCAGAAACTAACTCTTCAACAACATATTGAATTATCGGTTTATCGACGATCGGCAGCATCTGCTTAGGCATAGCCTTTGTTTGGGGTAGAAATCGTGTTCCAAATCCAGCAGCGGGAATTACAGCCTTTCTTATTTTTTTAGAATTGTTCATGAAAAGTTATATTACTACTTTGTTTTAATATTAGCAAAATTAAAGTATAATTTGGAGCATGAAAGTAAACTTCAACAGTAAATTTATTAGTCCGACTAAGGGTAATTTGAGCGTGACTGAGATGATTTCGGAAATTTCCCAATTTGTGGATTACGAACCGGCCTGTTTTTATAGACTGGTTATTGGAACTGATTCTCAGGCAAAGAAAATTAGCGGCAAAGCCGAAATTGATTTCGTGACTGCTATCGTTATACACAGGCTTGGCTATGGAGCGCGTTATTTTTGGAGAAAGGAAAGACTTGAAATGGAACCCATACTTAGGAATAAAATATACACCGAAACCCTAAAATCACTTGAGACAGCCGAGAAGTTAGTTCCAAAATTAAGAGATGCTATCTCTCCTGCCAAGTATGACTTGGAAATTCATATCGACGTGGGTCCGTTGGGGCCTACGCGCGAGATGATCAAAGAAGTAGTNGGCATGGTCACGGGTAACGGATACGTGGCAAAAACAAAACCAGAGAGCTGGGGCGCTTCATCCGTAGCAGATAAACATACATAAGTAATTACTATTGCATTACCTCAGACCTTTTAGTATAATCCCATAAGTAAACTTAATAGGTATTTTTGTGGCTAAGTTTATGGCTGTCTTTTGACAGTTTTTTTGTTTAATAGATTCAAATTGTTCAATTAAATGCCAGATTTGGATATCGTTGTACCGGTCTTTAATGGAAAAGAAACCGTATCTAGGCTTGTTTCCCGAATTCATAAAAGCTTAACCCAAAAAGGCTTATCTTATCGTGTAATATTCATTGACGACTTTTCGACTGACGGCACCCAAAAGGAGATAAAAAAACTCGCTCAGAAATATCCGGTAATTTACCATCTCAAAAACGGCCCCAAAGGAAATGCCTACAGTGTTTTTCAGGCAGCTATCTACTTGGAAAGTGAGTACGTGGTTATGATTGATGCTGATCTCCGATATCCCCCGGAGGCGATACCTAATATGCTAGAGCTTGCTAAACGAGGAAACACTGGCGTGGTAGTGGGGAGACGGTGTTACGAGGACACAAGTTTGTTAGGCTCTTTAGTTTTAAAAGTTAACCGGCTTATAACCGGAAAGCTTGTAACAGGCCTTTCCTGCGATACTCAGTCTGGCTTAAAACTTTTCCGTAGGGAAATTTTAGACCATTTGGATAAGGACTATGTTTATTCCGGGACAATTGACCTAGCCCTTCTTCATACTTGCAGAGAGCTGGGTTACCATGTGGAATCTTTAGATGTAGTATTTAAAAATAAAAAAGCCGGAGTTTCTAAAATAAAAGCGGTAGGCACAACCATTCAGACTCTCGGTGAGGCACTTAATTTTAGACTATCTTCAAAAAAAGTTTACAGCCTTCCGGCAGAAGGTGAAAAAATGCTCGGTGCAGGCCTTGCTTACAAGCGAGAAAGATTTATAACACACACGACACTTGATCAGAAAATCTCTGCCGTAATTACCTTTACGCGGTGGCAAAAAGCATTAATCATAACAACCTTTTTGTCATTGGTTATTGGCCTACTTCTGTCGGCGAAAATCACGGCAATAGTTTTTATAGCTATTCTTTCTGCGATTTACTTCGCCGACGTTTTTTTCAATTTGTTTTTGGTTTTTAAGAGCCTTCACTTTCCTCCCGAATTGTCGTTTTCAGATGAAGATCTAGCAACAATTGACGAATCAACTTTGCCGGTTTATTCGATTTTGTGTCCGTTGTATCACGAGGCCGTCGTTCTGCCCCAGTTTGTCGGTTCGATTAATGCACTCGACTGGCCAAAGGAGAAACTCGACGTGCTTCTCCTTTTGGAGGAAGATGATGAAAAAACTGTAGAAGTTGCAAGATCAATGAATCTTCCTTCTTACTTCCGTATTGTAATAGTTCCCGATTCTCAACCGAAAACTAAACCGAAAGCTTGCAACTATGGACTGTCATTTGCCAAGGGGGAGTATATCGTGGTTTACGATGTAGAAGACGTTCCGGATCCCAACCAGCTTAAGAAAGCATATTTAGGTTTTGACAGACTTGGTGATAAAGTTTCTTGTCTTCAGGCGAAACTCAATTACTATAATCCTCATCAAAACATTTTAACCCGACTGTTTACTGCAGAATACAGCCTTTGGTTTGATGTAATGCTGCCGGCACTTCAAACCATAAACACAACAATTCCCTTGGGAGGAACGAGCAATCATTTCAGGACCAAGGATCTTGTTAAGTTCCAGGGATGGGACCCTTTCAATGTAACAGAAGATGCCGATCTTGGAGTGAGAATTTTCAAATCAGGAGGGAAAACGGCGATTATCGACTCAACGACTTTAGAGGAGGCAAATAGTAAACTCAAGAACTGGATTAGGCAGCGTTCGCGTTGGCTCAAAGGTTATATGCAAACATACTTGGTACACACACGCGAGCCTATAGAATTCATTAAAACTCACAAATATCATTATCTTGTTTTTCAACTTGTTTCCGGACTTAGGGTGGCCTTCATGATAATAAACCCCTTTTTATGGGTAATGACACTTTCTTATTTTTTGCTTTATCGCTTTGTCGGTCCAACAATCGAATCTCTTTATCCGGCGCCTGTATTTTATATGGCAGTCACTTCTGCTGTTTTTGGAAATTTTCTTTACCTCTACTACTATATGGTTGGCGCGGCTAAGCGCGGCCAATATTCAATAATTAAGTATATATTTTTGATTCCAATTTATTGGTTTTTTACCTCAATAGCCGCCTTTGTAGCCTTCTATCAATTGTTATTTAAGCCGTACTTCTGGGAAAAAACCCACCACGGATTGTATCCGGTGGAAGAAATTAAAAGGGAAATGAAGTTTGCTTATCTGGGTGTGCTTAAAAATTATACAAAAAAAGGAGTTCTTCTGGGAGGGCCTATGATATTAGCTGCAGTTGCCGCTAACTTCCTAAATTTTATCTACAGTGCTTATTTAGGACGAACCATAACCATCGAGCAATTTGGTCTGGTCAGTCTTTTTGGCGGGTTGCTTTCATTTATTTCGATTCCTACGGGAGCTCTTCAAGGAACAGTGACTTATAAAACTGCCTATCTTTTTGGAAAGTACGGTACTCCGGCAAAGGAATTTTGGTTGAAAGTACGCAAACAAATTATATTGATATTGATTATAGCTACGCTTCTATGGTTGATACTAACTCCTTACTTATCTGCAGTTTTTAAATCAGGCAGTTTTCTTCCTTTTTATTTGTTTTCTCCGGTTTTACTGACGCTTGGTCTGCTTGCGGTGGATAGAGGTTTCTTGACCGGAAGCCAAAAGTTTAACCTGCTTGCAGTTATTTTGGTTGTTGAGTCTGTGTCAAAACTTTTTCTTACATATGTTTTCGTAAAACTAGGATTGGTTAGTTTGGTTTATGCGGCGACACCTCTTTCTTTGCTTATGGCGCTGATTTTGGCCTGGGTGGTTTCTGCGAAAATTACGAACAAAGCCGAACAAGAAAATGACGAGGAATCGAAAGTTTTTCCTGCAAAATTTTATTTTACTTCGATAATTTCATCGATTTCCTACGCTGTATTTATGAGTGCCGATGTAATAATGGTCAAATATTATCTTTCGCCGACAGAAGCCGGACAGTATGCACTCCTGTCTTTAATCGGCAGAATGGTTTTTTTTATAGGGGCTTTGCCTGCACAATTCTTAGTTCCTCTTGTAAGCAAGGTTGAAGGAAGTGGTAAATCATCAAACAAAACTTTTTATCAGTTAACTGTAGTAATTGCATTGTTCAGTTTAGTTGCGTATTTGGCTTTAGGGCCGTTTGGGTTTTTTACTCTACCAATTCTTTTTGGAGAAAAGATTTACCCGATACTCGGTTTAGTAAACATTTATGGTTTGGGAACGGTCTTTTTAGTTCTCGCAGGAAATATAGCTTACTTTAGACAAATCAAAAAGAATTATTCCTTTGTTTATTTCAGTTTGATTATGGCATTTATTGAGGTTTTTACAATTGTCTTATTTCATTCAAACATAACAATAATTGCAATAAGTGTTTCTTTGGTTAGTGTTTTATATTTTATCACGGCTTTAATTCTTCATATTTGGTATGATAAGTTTGTCATTTTGGGAAGGAATCTAGTCGATTTTCTGGGTCTTTTTGGAAAGGTGCCCGAAGTCGAACCAATCTCAGGAAAGTTAAGAATATTGATTTTCAACTGGCGGGATACAAAACATAAATGGGCTGGGGGAGCTGAGGTATACCTGCAGGAACTTGCCAAAAGATGGGTTAAATCAGGAAATGAAGTTGCGCTTTTTTCCGGCAATGATGGCCTATCCGAGCATCACGAGATACTCGATGGTGTAAATGTAATTCGTCGTGGTGGATTTTATACAGTTTATCTTTGGGCCTTTCTTTATTATGTTTTCCGTCTGAAAGGAAAATACGATGTGATTATCGATTCGGAAAACGGCATTCCTTTTTTTACTCCGATCTATGCTAAAAAACCGATTTACCTTCTCATTCACCATGTTCATCAGGAAGTTTTTAGAAAAACTCTCCGTGCTCCTTTTTCTTGGTTTGCCTCTTTTCTTGAAATGAGAGTTATGCCTTTTGTTTATCAAAACGCTGAGGTTTTTACCGTTTCGCCTTCATCTAAGGCTGAAATATTAGATCACGGACTTACCAGAAAAGAACCTACTGTTATTTATAACGGCGTTGATACCATGAAATTTAGACCCGGAAATAAAAGTAAAATTCCCCTCGTGGTATATCTTGGCCGACTGAAGTTTTATAAGAGTTTGGATGTTTTAGTCCGTGCGGCCAAAAAAGTTATTAGTACTAATCCTAAAGTTAAATTTGTCATAGCAGGATTCGGTGAAGAGCGAAAGAAGCTTGAAAGATTAGCCGAGAAACTTGGGATTGAAAAGAGCGTAGAGTTTGTGGGCAGAGTTAGTGAGAAAGAGAAAATCAATCTTTATCAAAAGGCATGGGTTTTTGTTAACCCGTCTTTTATCGAAGGTTGGGGAATTACCACGATTGAAGCTAATGCTTGCGGAACTCCTGTTGTAGCCTCGAACGTATCGGGATTGAGAGACTCTGTTCACAATCCCCATAGTGGACTTTTAGTCCCTTACGGAGATGTGGACGAGTTTGCCAGTAATATTAAAATGTTAATTGAGAACAATGATCTAAGAGAAGAGATGTCGAAAGATGCAATTAGTTGGGCTAAAAACTTTGATTGGAACGAGAGCGCCAGGGAAGTAATAAACATCATAAAATCCGTACAAGTATCATCATGACTACAAAGAAACTGTCGGTCACCATCGGAATTTCTGCACTGAACGAAGAAGAAAACATCGGCAAAATGCTTTCTTCTTTATTGATTCAGGAAGAAAAAAACTTTACGATCGAAAAGATATTGGTAATCTCTGATGGCAGCACCGATGGAACGGTTAATGTAGTTAGGTCATTCAATAACCCAAAAATTTGCGTGATCGCGAGCAAGAAAAATTTGGGAAGAGCATATAGGAGTAATCAGCTTATGCGTCTTTGTAAAACAGACCTGTTGGTTATTTTAGATTCAGACATATCTTTTTATAACAAAAATACTCTTGCAAAGGTGGTTAAACCTTTTTACGAAAATAGAAAAGTTGCCTTGGTAAGCGGCAACACCAACTCTGTTGGCAAACACAATTTTGTTACCCGAAGCTGGCTAACTTCAAAGATGGCTTATGAGTATATCCGGCATCGCATAAAAAATGGGAATAATGTCCTTAGCTGTTTTGGTGCTATGCTTGCGATAGCCAAACCTCTCCATAAAAGGATTAATATTCCTTCAGATATTTTTGCTTGGGATTCTTTCTTATATCTTTCTTGCCTAAAGTCTGGCCACAAGTTTGTAAATGTCAGTAACGCTGAGGTTAGACACCCATTGACAACAACTTTATTGGGGCAAATTAAAAGAAACAAAAGATACTCTAAATCTACAGCCGAGCTTAAACCGTATTTTGGGGAAATGGTCGATCGAGAGTTTTACATACCGCGGAGTTTGTATTACCGCGGCGTTCTAAGTCAACTTTTGAAGTATCCGATCCATACTATTTTCATTTACGCCGTTAACTCTTACGCTCGTTTATTAGCCAAATATGGAAAATAAAATTTTTACCTTAACTATTGGTATTCCTGCCCATAACGAAGAGAACAATATTGGGAGATTGTTGGATTCGATTTTGAGACAAAAAAAGACCAATTACAAGTTGATAAAGATAGTCGTTATTTGTGATGGTTGTAAGGATAATACTGCAAAAATTGTTAAGTATTATTCTAAGAAATATAAGTTTATTGAATTGATTAATGATGGTAAAAGGATGGGAAAACCTAAAAGAATGAATAGTTTGTATGCAAACAATAAGAGCGATATTTTTATGAGTGTTGACGCCGATATAGTTTTAGAAGGGCAGAATATTCTCGAAGATATGGTTGAGTGCTTTAGTGATAAGAAAGTTGCTTTAGTAGGATCTAACGATAAACCAATTTCCCCTAATACTTTTTTAGGTCCAATGGTGGTTAACTGGATAAAGTATTGGCAATATACTTTTAGATCCATAAATAATTGGGTGAATCCGTTCAATTGCACTGGAAGGTTAATTGCCATGCGAAATGATTTCGTGAACAAATTATCTGTTCCTATAAGTTTTGCTGCCGATGATCACTTTATTTTTTTTAAATGCCAAGAGTTGGGTTATAAGTTTAAATATTGTCCTTCAGCTATTGTTTATTTTAAGGTACCGGGTAACTTAAGTGACTTTATTAATCAGTCGGTACGTTTCGGAAAGTCGGGAAATAAAATAAGAAGTTATTTAGGAAGCTGGACAGATAAGTACTACCATTTGTCAAAAAAGAGGAAATATCTATCTTATTTTAAATGGTTGTTTTATCATCCGATTAAATTTCCTTTTGCCTTAGGATTACAGTTCATTGTAAGACTATATTCTTTGTTCAGAAAATTCGATACCCCCACAGGAGTGTGGATAACAGCCAAATAGTCAAAATAATATGAAAAAATCTCGAGGCTTGACAATCGGTATACCAGCTTTTAATGAAGAGGCTAATATCGGGAAGCTTTTGAAGTATCTTTTGGCACAAAGATCTTCTGGCTTTGAAATAAAAGAAATTATAGTTTCGTCGGATGCCTCAGTTGATAGAACTGTTTCTGTTATTAAGTCATTCCAAGACAGAAGAATTATTGTTATAGATAATAAAGGAGAGCGTCAGGGAATAGCGCGCGGACTAAATCAAATTATTTTAAAGGCAAACGGCGATATTTTAGTTACGTTAGACGCTGATATTCGAATCGAGGATAATGAATTTTTACTGAAACTAATAAGGCCGATTTTGCAAGGCAAAGCTGACCTTACTTCCTCGGCCATCAAGGAACTCGTTCCCAATACCAGGTTTGCGAAAATTTTAAATATAAGCATGGTTCTCAAAGACGTTTTGTTTAAAGTTTTCAAAAATGGTGACAATGTTTATACTTGCCATGGTTTAGCGAGAGCGTATTCTAGTAAATTTTACCGCGGTTTAAATTTTCCTGTTTCGATAGGCAACGATATGTATTGCTACTTGGCCTGTATTTCAAAAGGTTATTTATATAAGTATGTATCTGAAAGCGTTGTGTGGTATAAACTTCCCGAAAACTTTTCTGACCACCAAAATCAAAGTTTGCGCTTTTTTGTAACTCAAAAAGAGATGGAAAAAATCTTCGGCAATGAGTTTGTTAAATTGCAGACCAATATTTCTCCTGCAGTCTATTTTAAAGCAGTACTCCTATCACTACCGGTCTTGGTTAAAAACCCTTTAGATTCAATTGTATATTTTTTTGTTCAATTGTTTTTGAGGTTAAGACCAAAACCGGACTCTGCAAGAAAACAGGCTTGGAATATAGTAGCCAGTTCGAAAAAAATCTGATATGGGGTTATTTTACGTTCCGATTCGAAGATTAGTTTATCTAACAGCGGGGGCTCTTGATCGTTTAGTGCCCTTAAAAACCAACATCTTTATTCTTTGTTACCACAGTATTGATAATGCTGGCTGGGATTTTAGTGTGCGACCGGAAGAGTTTAAAAAACAGATTAATTATTTGGCCGATAGCTATAAATTCATAAGTCTAGCTGATTTATCGGCATATTTAGAGAATAAGAAAGCTACAGATGAGCCATCGGTTGCAATCACGTTTGACGATGGTTATAAAGATATTCTTTGTATTAAGTCTTTTTTGCAATCTAAAAATATCAAGCCAACAGTTTTTGTTTTTTCGGATAAGAAAAACGTTTCAAGAAAAGAGCTCGATACAGATAAAGAATTTCTTGCCGTAGATGAGATAAGAGAATTAATATCTGCTGGCTGGGAAGTAGGTTGCCATACCGCTACCCATTCAGACATGCGAACTTTGAATTCAGACCAGATAAATGATGAAGTTGTAAAGTCTAAACAAAATCTCGAAAAAGAGCTTGGAATTCCTGTCAAATATATCGCTTATCCGAAGGGTCGATATAATTCCAAAGTTCTTGATGCTGTGAAGAAAGCCGGTTATAAACTTGGACTTACTATGGATGATATGCGTATTAATAGAGAAACTGATCCACTAAAAGTTCCCCGTATAGGTGTGGATGGCACGCACTCTTTCAATGAATTTAAAGTAATAATGCTTCCGTTGGTATCAGGGGTTAGAAAATTAATGAAGAGTTTTATATTTAATTAATATATATGCATAAATTTAAATATTTGTTTAGCAGAGTCAAACTTTTTTTAATTAATGTTAAAGACTATTTATATAGTTTCAGTGAACCTTCAGATGTGAAAGTAACAATTGAGCCTTTTGATCCTAGACTTAAAGCGATTGGTGAAGAATGGCTAAGAAAAATTAATCTTGAAATTCCAGGTCTAAAAATATTCTTTGTTGGATCGGTTGCTCTGGGAGTACCAGGACAGAGAGATATCGATTTCATAGCCGAATGCAACCAGGCCGACTTGCAGAAATATGCGAATCAACTTAAGAAAATATTTGGTATACCACGCAATGAAACCCCCCAGTTTGTTGAGTGGAATAGTGAAAGGAAAGATTATAAAATAGAATTCTTTTTGTCTATTCCCCAGTCAAGAATTTATAAGGGGTACAAAGATATTTTCTTTGCTCTCGATAGCAACAAGAAGTTCTTAGACGAGTATAATGATCTAAAGCTTTCGGTTGATGGTATGTCGTTACGGAACTATGAAAGAGCGAGGAAAAAGTTTTTTAATAAAGTAATCAACGAGGTCTATAACTAGATATGTATGCAAAATAACAAGCTTTCACATAATGTTGATGTTGTCGTAAAGTTTTTCTATCCACTTTGGGCAGGCATTGAAGTTAATGTTGCCAATGTATATGGTTTTATGGCGCAAAAGGGTTGGCAAGTCAACCTTCATACGACCAAGGATTTACCGGATGCCAAGAATAGCCTTCCCGATAAGGCTGTCTTTAGGGGCATTAAAGTAAATCGATACAGATGGCATTGGTGGGGTTTTTTGCCGAAAATAGATTGGGAAAAAACTGAAGCAGTTTGCCTACATAATTTTGATATATTTCCACATTCGTGGATTTTGGCTTATGCAGGCTTGAGAAAGATCTTTGGGATAAAAACTCCGAAAATATTCTTAACTCCGCACGGTGGTTTCACTATTGCTACAGGATGGCATACATATCCCCTTTGGCAAAGGTTAATAAAAAGGACCTATCAAGCTACCCTTGGAGTATTCTTGATAAATCATGTGGTCGACGGTTTTCGATCGGTTTCAGAGTGGGAAGGCGAAGAAGCCGTTAAAAATGGGCTTAACCCGGAAAAACTTTATGTAATAACCAATGGACTCGAAGATGAGGCATATGGGGACATTGATAATTTAGCAAGCCCTAAAGTTAAAAAAATAGCTGAAGACTTGGGAAAGTATGTTTTGCAGATTGGTAGAATTCATCCGATTAAAAATCAAGCGACTACAATAAAGGCAATGGCCGAAGTTCCCAAAAATGTTAGATTTGCCATGATTGGTCCAGTTACCAACTTCGAATATGAAAAAGAACTCAAAGAACTTATTAAAAAACTTGGGCTCGAGCAAAGGATTAAGTTTTTAGGAGTGATTTCAGGTACAGATAAATATTATTTACTTAAACACTGTTTGGCATATTCACATATGTCTACATGGGAAAGTTACTGTAATACGGTTCATGAATCTATGAGCCAAGGATGTGTTTGTGTTGTTTCTAAAGACACAGCTCTGGAAGAGCTGATTCAAGATAAGGTTACCGGTTTTGCTGTACAAGTGATGGATTACCATGCTGTTGCCGAAAAAATCAATTATGTTATTAATAACCTTGACTCGGAGTTTATACGAAAGATTCGAGAAAATAGTATTAAATTTACTCAGGGCCATTCATGGAGAGAAATCTCTGGTCAAGTTGCCCAAATGTATAATCATTATTTTCCTGAGCCTCAAAAATAATCCAATGAAAAGAATCATTTTTCGTCAGCTACCCAATATATTTTTTTCTGTTTTGTGTTTAGTTTTTATATTTCTCGCTCTTCGGGGTCAGTCAGGAAATCCTGTCGCAAAAGAACTAAACACCTCCAGTTGGAAAGAAGACGGGCCCTTTGAGCTTTCTCCTGAGCGGGGGAGATTTGCTTTGACTTATTCGATCGTTGAAGATCACTCGTTTTATTTTTCTGTTCCCATTGCAAAATTTATCATTCCGGATTTGGGATACAAGAACGGGCATTATGTTTCTCTCTTTGCTCCTGGAGTGTCTTTTATTGCTATTCCCGGTTATTTAGTTGGTAGACTTTTGGGTGTTTCCCAAGTGGGAGCATTTGCGTTTGTTTCATTATTTGCTATTTTGAATTTTGTTCTGATAAAACTTATTTCAAAGGCTCTAAAAGCAAGTGAGATCGCGTCTTGGCTTGCGGCTCTTGTTTTCCTTTTTGCAACGCCTTCATTCGCCTACGCAGTTGATTTATACCAACATCATATTTCTACGTTCCTTATACTTCTAGCAACCTACATTATCATAAAAGCAAAAAGAATTTGGCCCCTATTTTTTGTGTGGTTATTATGTGCGGCTTCTATTTCTGTTGATTATCCGAATTTGGTTCTGATGTTTCCGATTGGCGTGTGTGCGTTTTTTAAGATGATCCACGTCCAAAATATGTCAGGAGCGTTTAAAGTTAAGATACCAATTACGAATCTATTAGTTTTTGTAGGAGTCATTTTTCCTTTACTTTTTTTTATGTGGTTTAACTACAAATCGTACGGCAATCCTTTCCAATTTTCAGGTACTGTCGCAAGTGTTAGAGAAATAGATTCTTCAGGAAATCCGGCATTTCCTAAAACAGCAGATCCCGAGCATGTCGATGAATATCTGCATCCGGAAGAGCAAAAAAAATCAGTTATCGTCTTTTTTAGCTCTCGCGCAATTTTAAACGGCCTTTATATGCATTTTGTAAGCCCCGACAGGGGAATTATCGCTTTTGCTCCAGTGATATTATTTGGAATTTTTGGAGTCGTTATTTTGTTTAAGCAAAAAAGTAAATTTTTGCCAGTGCTCCTTGGAATACTCGGAGCAGATTTAGTTTTATATTCTATGTGGGGGGATCCTTGGGGAGGGTGGGCTTTTGGGTCCAGATATTTGATTCCTGCTTATGCAATAATGGCAATTTTTATTTCTACAGCATTAACTAACCTGAAAACTAAAAAGCTTTTTATGATTCCTTTTTATATCTTGTTGGTCTACTCAATTGCGGTAAATACACTTGGAGCCTTGACCTCAAACGCGAACCCTCCGAAAGTGGAAGTACTTGAATTAGAGAAGCTTTCGGGAAAGCAAGAGAGGTATTCATTCGACCGAAATTGGGAATTTCTCATTTCGGGAAGATCAAAATCTTTTGTTTTTCAGACTTATGCGGCTAAATATATGACCTCAGTTCAGTATTACTATTTGATAACGTGGTTAATAACTGCACTTTCGACTGGAATGGTTGTTTTGTTGTGGAGAAAAAATGAATAAAGAAATAACGATCACGTTTAGGAAAAATAATATTCTAATCCAGAAAATTAAAACTTTTATCGATAATTATCACCTTTATATTCTAGTAGGGATTTTATCGCTTGTTTCTATATATTATTATTTGCTTTACTTCCATAACAATTTGAGTTTGGCGTATAACGACGCGCGGTCTCATCTAGATATCGGCCGTCGTGTTGTAGAGGGACTTAAGCCCGGGATCGCGCAGCTTGGCTCGGTTTGGCTGCCCTTAAATCATATATTGATGATTCCTTTGGTTTGGAACGATTTTATGTGGTATTCAGGACTCGCCGGTTCGTTTTGGTCAATGCTTTCATATGTTGGAACCGGAATATTGATTTATAAGTTTTTGGAAAAAATCAACGTTGGGGTTGTAGGCAGAATATTCGGGGTTGGAGTATTTGCGGCGAATCTGAATATTTTATATCTGCAATCAACCGCAATGACAGAACTTCTCCTTCTTTTTACAATGACAGCTGGGTGCTATTACTTAATGCTATGGCAGAAGGAGGACAACCTTTTGGATCTTATAAAATCCTCCTTCTGGATAATGCTTTCTACACTGGTTCGTTATGACGGTTGGTTATTACTGCTCCTTGTGGGGGGGATTGTCGCCTTTCAAACCTGGAAAAAAAGGGGTTTTAAAGCCATGGAGGGTATCACTATTCTGTTTCTTACAATGGGAGCTTTTGGGATAGTCCTTTGGTTTGGCTGGAACTGGGCGATTTTTAAAGACCCTTTATATTTTGTATTTGGCCCTTTTTCTGCACATGCACAGCAACAGCAGTTACTCACAGCGGGGAATCTCCCAACACGGGGGAATTTGTTACT
>C687J35174_10001838_pt1 | contig 30461 bp, 39 predicted proteins | sample RifCSPhighO2_01_FD_35174 | JGI IMG/M metagenome (IMG submission 35174) | reverse complement strand
CCCCGCCTCATTCAGTAGAATGACCTACTGGGTCGGGCCTTGTCTCACGACATGATTTACTAATCAGCCCTGTGGCTCGCACTGTTCGACTAGCTCACAGTGCGCGGTCGAGGACTCGTCAGCCCGAGGCTGATCCGCCTTTGGCGGAAACCCAATGCCCGTGTAAAGGGGTTGCTCTACCCCAGCCAGAGGCTGGTCAGCCTTCGGCTGAAACTGTGGGCAGTGGAGGACTCGAACCCCCGACCTTCCCCGTGTAAAGGGGTTGCTCTACCGACTGAGCTAACTGCCCAACAAATCATCGAGAAACTTCCTGCCCTGACCACTTTTCAGGAAGTTTTCCCGCTTGATCGCAATTGTTTTATCAGCATACTCCTCTTTGTGAATTAACTCAAAAGGTCCGTTCATCTTGGTGTATCTATTGGAGCCATTGTTGTGCTCCTTTAATCTTGCCTCGGGTAATTTGCCACTGTACCCAATATACCGTTTGCCATTTCTAACGCCCTTTAGAACATAGACGTAGTACATCGCGGCCAGTTTAACCTACACTTTACCATATGGTCACAACTTTTTCGCCGGTGCGAAAAGTCGCGACCCCGGCTCGGCCCGTCGGCCTCCGCCTGGCATTGCTCGCCAGCTCTCAATGCCCCCGGGAGGAATCGAACCTCCATCAGCGCCTTAGAAGAGCGCTGCTTTATCCGTTAAGCTACGGGGGCAACACGAGCAGTCTACGGCTATTACTTTGATGGGTCAACAACGGTAGGACGGCTTTCCATCAAGGCATTGAGGCTTGTCTCTTTGGCTCGGTACTCACCAACAGCCTTCACCAACCCGTCTTTGAGTAAAAATCGCATAACAGGAGGAGCCTCGTCGGTAACATCAACCGGGACAACATCAAATTTGATAAAAATAATATAGTGGGAGGCCGCAGAAGCAATAAGCCCCAGGAAGAAGATAATCAGAATCAAGCGCCAGTCACGATCTGAATTGATAATATGATGCTCTAAGCTTGCACGCTTTTTGTGTCTGAAAACCCTTTTAAAACCAGATAGCAAGGTAAAAAAGTTTTTCATTGCGCTTGCTCGCTATCTTGTACCACAGAAGCTCTAGGTAAAAAACTTGAGAGCGTCATACTATATACCCCCTCCCAAAGTATCTCACCCTTTTCTCCCACTATGCCGCCTTTAAAAGTAGCCGAGTCTATAGAGAGAGCAAACGGAAGTGACTCTACCAGTCGCAAAAAATAATATATATCTTGGAAGCTACCCTTGGCCTGCACAGCAAGATGCAGTTGGTCACCTCTCATGGCAAAGTCAATGATTTTTGTCTCTGCACCTGCGTGTCTACCCAAAGCCTCAACCCTCTCTAAGAAACTGACTTCTGACCCCTCCTCAACAAAAAGGCTCATTAGATATCTCTGATCCTTTTCACTTGCTCGCAAATCTCGACTGGCCTTACTCAAATAAGCCTCTTTGCTATTTTCGGCCAAAAGTTGCTCGCTCTCGCGCATCACAGAAGCGCTTGCCGCCTTGGTGCGAGAAAGTAGAACAAACCACAATACAACCGCCCCAAGGTTAAGCACCACCAATAGTATTGAAATTTTGAATAAGTGTTTACTCATGGCGCTATTTCTTGAACCTTCATATTAATATTGAAGGCAATATCATGATTCTCAATAAGGTTGGATATCGGCGAACCCACTTCAGCAAACATTGGATCATCTTGCAGATTCTTAACTAAAGTCAGTAAGGCTTCACGGTCGCGAGCAACCCCCTTAAGGTTAACCTTTGAATCTGAGCTGTAGTCAATATTCGAGAGAGTTATGTTGCTTGTCTTGTGAGACAAAATCCGATCGAGCATACCCCCGGTGGAAAAAGGGCGACCTATGGCTGTGATAAGTCTTATCTTGGTGTTTACCTCCTCTATTTCGGCGACAGCAGTATCTGCCTCTTTAGATACAGGACGAAGGCGGGCCGTGCTCAAGGCAAGAGTGGTCGCATCCCCCTTGGATGACAAGATAAGAAATGAGGGGAGTAAAAATATGTCACAACTAACCAGTAACACGAGCAGGGCGAACAGAGCGGTGGCTACTACCCGCAAAACATAAACCTTGCGAATCTTGTCTTTTGCGCTCTCTGGCAGGAGGTTAATCATATTGGTGATGGTTCATAATTTCGGAGCGCTAAACCGATGGCAGTTGTGTACTTTAGCGCTTCGCGCGCTGGTATCTCTGGTATGAATTCATCGAACGAAGCCACGTTTACCCATGGATTACCTATAGACACCGCCACATCCACCTCAGAGCCCAAATAACCAGCAAGCCCGGGGATACTGGCGTTGCCACCACAAATAAAAACTCTGTCCACATGACCACTTGTTTCTTTGTGTGCACTATTCCAATACGTGAAGCGCTGGTATATCTCATCACGAAGAATAGTTGCAACACGTACTATGCTTGGGTAAGCACTCCTCTCTCTGCCTCGGCGCAATAAACCTTCCTCTTCTTTCAAGCCTCTTGCCTCATCGGGAGACACTTGCAAATCATCCACAATAGCCTTTGTAAAAAGGTCGCCACCCATATCAATGCTCGCGGCCAAACGAACCAACCCACCAGAGATTATTGACAAGTTACTCTGATTTCGCCCAATATCAACAATCATGCACGTCTCGAGGGAACCGCTGGGCACTAAGGCTCTCGCCAGGGCATGCGACTCAAGTTCAAAGGAAACCGGCTGAAGTTGAGCATCATTCAAAACCTTGTAATAATCCTCGGCTAAGTTCTGTTCAATGGCCGACAGGGCGGCCTTTCTAGAATCAATTGTTTCAAGTTCAAAAATCGCTGACATGGGTTCTAGCGGTATATGCTCGTCGAGATGAAGCTCTATTGTCTCGCGTGCTAGCTTCGAATCACCCGCAGGTAAATCAACTTCAACCACGTAGGCCTTTTCCTCGGGCAGTGCGGCGTGAACAAAGTCAGCCTTGCTTTTGCTCTTCACCCGACGCAGGGCTTCGGTTAGAGCACTTTGGTCATTAATTGCTCCCCCCTCTACCACACCAGGAGTAATACGCTCTTCACCAAAAATTGCTAGTTTGGGATAATGATGAGGTGAAAAAGCAGCATATTTGATTGCCCGATCAGAGATATCGACACCAAGAGCCGGCATCGCAAGTGACCGGGGTGTAGGGAACAACGTTGAGAGCAAGCCCTTCTTCACCCCCCCATTATACCCTATTTATAAATCAAAATGCTTTTTGAGATAGGCCTTTATGGATCTTCGGGTGACAGCGTTTACTTTGCCTATCTTCTTGACGATTCGAGCATAATCGAAAGAGCTTACGCAATAGACCTTAGCTACAGACTGGCTTTGTAGATTGTTGACCTTGTCGGCTTGTATTAATACATCATCATCTACTGCATTACGGATATTTGAAGTAAGTGGCACAACGGTGACCAGATTAGATTTTAAAAGTTGTTTGTCTGATTGAACAACTATTGCCGGTCTCCTGCCACGGAACTCGTGGCCGAGGCTCGGATCAAAATTGAGCCAAACAACATCGCCACGACGCAATTGGCCCCTAGTGATCATAAACTTTCGTAATAATCGTACTCGGCTTTGGTGATAGGACCAAGAACTTTCAAAATGTCACGCCCACTTTGACGCGAGAACACTTGAGTTTCGTCATCGACCAACATTCTGCCACTACTGGCCACTCTGCTTAGATACATCCGCAATCCTGAAGACAGATCAAGACCACCCTTCTTAAAAACTTTTTGGGCCTTGTCCTTGGTGGATTTATCGATCCGCATTTGTATGGTGGTTGTCATAGGTCCACAATATCGCCCTGTAATGACAATGTCAATACGAGTAACTAACTTGTCTAATCACGCCTATCCAGATAGCTCTGGAGGATGAGTGCGGCGGCGGAAGCGTCTAAATTTAGCTTGGCGGTGTTACGGCTGGCCTCGGCACTTGTCCACAATTCGCTTTGGTAATGCACAGGCAATTTGGTTAATGATTCAATCTGCAATTTGAAATTTGCAATGGCGGATTGGACCGGGTTAGGCGCTCCTTTGTAATCAAGCGACTGGCCTAGTATTATGGCCCCTATTTTTTCACTCTCGCAAAACCTTTCGATATATCGTAAGGTTTTCTCACCCCCACTCTTTACGACTTCACGAGGAAAGGCGATTCTCCCCTCTTCGTCAGAAACAGCAAGGCCTATCCTCTTGCTCCCATAATCAATGCCTAAATATTTCATTATCCTAAATTAAATTGAGCCGGCGGCAACAGTAACAAGTTTGTTGGGATGAATGTATTTCTTGATAGCCGCGTTGAGTTCCACAAGCTTAAGTGAGCGCACGGTTGCGAGCATATCATCGACGCTTGAGAGTGGCCTTTTGTTCTCGGCAATCTCAAGTAAGGCTCTTAAGACCCCCGACGAAGTTGAGAGGCCCACTTCCACGCTTCCGAGCAGATTCTCACGCATTTGCTCAAGTTCCTTGGCTGTAACACCCGCGCGGGCGAAATCGGCGATAACTTTACCAGTGATGCCCAAACCTTTTTCGTAGAGAGCCGGGGCAAAAGAAGCGTTAACAAACATAGCTCCACTATCACCCCTAAAGAGACCCGCTAGGTTAGCGTAAGTACCGTAAGTAAGACCGTGTTTATCCCGCACGATACCCATCAAGCGACTGCTGAAACCGTGTCCCCCAAGCACACGCAAGGCCAAGCGCAGGGCTTGGTACTCCCTGCCCCAAACATCTAGAGAGATTGGCTCGGCCCACAACACGTCCACACTCGCTTTGCTTGGCATCTTTACGACTTCGATTTTCTTATCCGCGTTATTTCTGTCAAAACTCTGGTCCGGGCTAGCTCGAAGTCCGGTACTCTCCCAACCTGAGAAGTGTTTTGTAAACATGCTCGCAAGTTCTGCGTACCTAACATCACCCGTGGCGGCAAGGACCAGATCATTTGCTCCCCAGTTCTCTTGCCAATATCTCTTCAGTTCGGTTGCGCTCAACTTTTGCAATTTACTGATACTCTCCAAGGTTGGCTCATGGTAGTTCGGATGTGCCTGAGGGAAGAGCTTCTGCCAGACCTTTTGCTCTGCTCTCTCTGCTGTGCTCTCAAGGGACTGGCGTAGGCCCGTGACTAAACGTAGGCGGGCAAGTTCCAAATCAGCGGTCTCAAAACGTGGCGCGCGGCAGATGAGAGAAGTGATAGACATCGCCTCTTCAATCTCTTGGCTCGGACAAGTCACATAAACGCTAGTACGCAGCGTGTCGGTGACTACTTGTATTGAGATGGCCCGCCCCTCAAGTAACTCCGACAATTCTTCGCGGACGTGCTCGCGCGTGGCCTCACGGGCCCAATTTGCCAACAAGCGGGCCGTAACCCCATGTTTTTTATCATGACGCGTTCCAGCTACAAAGGATACGACAAAACTCACCACTCCAGGCAACACGAAGGGCTTGTATATAATCGTGCCAATCGACAGGGCTTCTTGTCTTATTTTTTCGCTGAAGTTGGTCATGGCTTCTTTGGTATAAAAACCGCAGTAGTCGAATTATCTTCTCCTAGATATTTAATCGCAATTTCCTTAACGTCCCTGGCGCTTACCTTCTCCATTTGACCCAGAAGTTTAAAATAGTAAGTCCAGTCACCCATAGATATAAATTCATTTATGAGATAGGCCCTATTGTAGACACCATCGCGCGAACGCGCGAGGTCAAACTTCAGTTGCGAAGTGGCCTTGGCAAGCTCAGCCCTTGTCACCCCAAAACGCTTCAGTTTGCCATACTCGGCTAGCACCAATTTTTCTACCTCAGCCAAATCCTTGCCCGCATGTACTACGACGTTACTCTCAAGCAAACCCCCTTCGCGCAAACTATCATAACTGGTCGAAACGCTCGAGGCGAACCCGGTCGGCACAAGAGCTTTGTACAGCCGCGAACTCCTACCTCGGCCCAAGATAGAGGCGAGTAATTCGAGAGCTGGGGTGTCAGGCGAGAGGGCCGGGGCCACCTTGTGAGCCACGGCAAGCAATGGCACTTCACCAGGCCGCCTGACCGTAGTTCGACGGGCGCCCTCTTGCGGCGCCTCTTTAGTGTACATAGGCGGTATAGGTTTGGGCGATCTTTTAATGTTACCGAAGTGTTTGTCGGTTAGAGCGAGCGCCTCCTTAGTATTCATATCGCCCACCACCACGACATATGCATTGTTGGGCCAATAGAAATCATCATAAAACTCTCGCAAGCGTTCGATAGAGACGTTCTCAATATCACTCCGCAGGCCAATTACATAGTAGGCATAAGGATGTCCTTGAAAGGCCGTGGCCCATAAGGCCTTCTGCAGAGCGTCACTCGGTTCGTTTTCATAAATCTCAAACTCGTTACGCACCACGGGCATCTCGGCCAATTTATCCTCCGCGCGCAAGAGAGCTCCACGCATGCGATCAGACTCAACAGCAAAAGCGAGCTCCGCGTGCTCAGCAGGTACCACCTCGTAATAATTGGTGCGATCTGGACCAGTGGTGGCATTCATCTGCGCTCCCACCCGCTCAAGGACCCCGGCTATACTTTTACCCTTTTTGTTGTCAAATTTGCGTGAGCCCTTGAACATTAGGTGCTCAAGCAAGTGCGTAGCGCCCGTGTGACCCACCGCTTCGTTACGCGAACCGACTAAGTAAGTAACGTTAAGCGCCACCACCGGCGCGCTGTGATCCTCCCAGATAAGCACGCGCAAACCATTTCGCTTATGCAAGTACTCACACACCCCCTCCACGGTTTGTATAAACTTAAAAACTTTGTGTGTGACTTTTGGCATTCTACGATTTAGTCTCGATATCCTTGATATTAATCACCCTCCCGGTAGCCATAAGACGTGGATCATGAGACACACAGACTGTAGTCATCTCGGGCCGGGCAGAACGCAGGGCCATAATAACATCGATTACGTTTTGTGCAGACTCGTCATCTAAACTAGCGGTTGGCTCATCTAGTAACAAAATCTTAGGGTCGCGTAAAAGCACCCTGGCCAAACCCACACGTACCAGTTCCCCACCAGAGAGAAACGGCGTTTTCTCATCGAGCTTGTCCCCGAGTTTTTCCAAACCTAGCTCTTCGAGCACGGCCTTAATCTCTTGGTCGCCAGGATTCTTGCCAGACCAGAGAACAATATTCTCTCGGAGGCTTAGGTCCGGTAGTAACTTTGGCTTCTGACTTGCATACGCCATAACCGTATATAAAGATTCTGAACCATAGCGCTTAATTTTACTCGCCGGGACATCGCCAATCTTAATGTCTCCATTGTTGGGACGGTATATACCAGCCAGAGCTCTTAGTAGGGTTGTCTTGCCTGCGCCTGATGGCCCAGCAATCACCGCAAATTCTCCACTCTCAACTTCCAAGCTCACATCCTGCAAAATTCCCTTTACATTTAAATGCGCGACTTTAATTCCATAGTCTTGCAGTTCGCCGACAGACACTCTCTCCTGTTCGCGCTTACCCTCGGGCGTATCGAGGTCGTTTACGTCACCGAACAACTCGCGCAGTTTCTCAATGTTCTCTACATGTTCGGCAAACTTCCCATACAAACCTTCGAACACATTTACTAAGGGACGTGTTAGCAATGAGGTGTACTGCATCTGCGAAAGGATAGCCCCACCACTCACAAGACCTTCTCTTTGTAATAACGCCCCAACTACCAAGGATATCACCCCGCTTATATCCCAAGGTAGAGCCTCTTTTATTGATTGTTTGCGACGTAAGATGAAGGACTCAAGAGCAATACGGTCTCCTTCGTTCAAAACCTCTCTGGTATCTGCCACTATTTCAGGTAGGTTAGGTGAAACTTTGATTTCTTCGAAACCCTCCTTAGTTGCGTTTTGTCTTGTTTCGATTCTGTCTGCGGCATCGCGACTGGTTTGCCTGAGTTCACGTCTTTGCGCGTTATGCCTTTTACTCAAATAAAACATTACAGGCATTGAAGCAATACCGGCCGCCCCCATTAGCGGATGAATGCTCGCAAGAAAAGTGGCCGACATGGCAAGTCCTGCCGCAGTCGGGCCAACATCTTCAAGGACATTCTGTAGCAAACCTCCAATAGCCATTTTGCCACGTTCCATTGTATTTACTAATTCTCCTATAGACTTAGTTTGGGTGAAATCAAACTCTTGGTAAAAGAGCAGGTTAGCCATTTGAACATTTATTTTAAGATCGATGCCATTCATAAACCGCCCCATGAAGATATCCGTGTAATCTCCCGCTAGATCCCCTATTTTGCGAACACCTATACTCTCCAACACTACAGACGCGTTAAGCTCATTACCTTCTATTACATCTTTTAGTAAATAGGGGGCGATATTCTCGGCTAGCTTAGTTACAATGCGACCCATGGCAATCTTGGCCAGGGCCCCCTTATCTTGTCCCACTTCATACTCTTGCCACACCTCCTTTATCGTTTTGAGCAAAACACCCAAATTGTAATTATTGCGAGCGTCCTCGGGTTCAGCGAGCTCAGCAATGATACTCGCTTCGGCTTTCGATAATTGATATTCGTCTGCTAACCGCTCAACCAATTCATCAACTTTACCGGCCTTGGCCTCTCTGTTACTCGCATTTATCTTGTTGGTTTTGTAATAAGCGTCAACTTTTTTTTCAACCTTGTATGTGTTTAGAGTTCTACCCAGAGAATCAAAGAAGTTCCAAACTTCTCCTTCGAGCACATCAAGATCACCCCCTTCGCTCAATCCTCGGTCTGACACACTTTGTTTTAGCTGTACTATCCACTCGCTTATCGGCCCTTCAAAATTATCGACATCTACCCAAGTCTCGCCCTTAAGGGCAAAGGCAATTTTGTCGTAACCAGAGCGTAGCTCGGGTGTCATAATCTCGGCTATCATCCGGGCCCGCTCGCCTTGGCTTATCTCCCTTTCAGAATCTTTTTCTTCACCATCCTCTACCGCCCGAGGTTCTGACACTTTTCGTTTACGGCTAACTATCCCCTCACGTAGTTCCCTAAATTGGTCACTTTCTTTCATTCTCTTTATTTTTTATACAAACTATCATGCGTGCCGATTTCGAGAAAAGTCACAGTGTCAGAATTGTTAAATTCAAAAACAACACGCCAGTCTCCTGTCACGTTAAAACTCCATTGACCAGTCCTATCTCCTGTAAGCGGATGCGTGAAAAGAAGTGAGTGATATGGAGATACAATGAAAAGATCACGTCTTACTCTAAACTGCTCTTTTATTTTCGAATTTGCTTTGCCAAATTGCTTAGCAAATCCTCGATGGATGATAACCCGCATGACTCACGAGAATGAGTGGAGGTACTTATCCATTTCTCCGCCAGAGGTAAATAAGGGCGAGAGATTGCGACCAGCAAGCACATCCTTGTGCGCTAGGGCTAAACGTTTTTTGACCGATTCCTTCAGTTCTCCTTCAACATAGAAATGGACCTCCTTGGTGCGGATAAACTGGTTGAGATAAGCGTTGATTACAGTGGAGAGGGGCAGACCAAGTTGCTTAGCAACTTTTTGTGCCTTAATCTTTGTGTCTCTATCAGCTTTTATGTTTATCATCGTTTTCATATCCACAGTATACACGACGGATGTGCATAGTCAAACAAGCACAACCCTTGCAGTTTCCATTAATTTGGCTAGGATACGGGCAGGGAGGACCTATGGGCCCAAAATTCAGGCTAAAGCCAAGCCAAGACCTAAAGCCGCACTTAGCAAACACGGTGCGGATGGTTGTGGGCGTGTGGTACGACCCAGGTTCCACTTGGGAAGATCGAGCAATCAACTTCCTCTGTGAAATGTTTGCTTATGTGGACAAGGAGTATCTGGCCGAGGAGCTAGTCTTGACTTGCGAAGAGGAGAGTAGCATCTTCCATATATACTGCGAGCGCTTGGTCGAGAAAGCTTTCGCCATCAACACCTCGCTCGAGTACTCTAATCTGCTCGAGCTCGCGGCTGACGGCCAGTTAGCGCTCCTGCGCATCAGAGTCGATAGCAATCAGTGGAAGGTGGCAATGGGACGTCTTTGTGAGCTCCACGACCTCTTTGTGTATAGAGGTTGGTGGGCGGTGGCGCGCTTGGCTAATCTCCCACAAGAGCTAGACGAGCACAACGAGTCCCTCATATACTTATTCAAATTTCGGGCAAAAAGCCGTAACCCGAGATAGCCGCCACTCCCACAAGGGTTTGGCGGCCTCTCTTTTGCTCAAAGGGGCTTGGTGTATAATATATCTATGGATTTGTCACGTGAGAAGATAATGGAACTGGCTGGCAGGATACGCCTGGGATTGGCCACTTCGGATGAAAATCGGATGTTTGTCAAAATGCTAATCGAACTCGCCCGAGGTGTAAACTTACTAGTCCTCAAAACTCACATATAACATGGGCGAAAAAGTTCCACCCAGGGAGGCTGGCAGTCCCCTCGAAACACCTGCGCCATATGAAGAGCTTAAAGACGACCTGAGTGAATTCGTGGAATTACTTGAGGGCAAAGATCTTAGAGACAAAAAGCTTAGCTTTCTTGCAGAGTCTATTAACTCAATAAAAGGAAGTAATCTATATAAATCAATGGTCCAGGAACCACTAATCGAACGCTTCCTTGCTCTTTGGGAGACAAAAAGGCTCGACCACTAATCTTTACTGTTTTTTCTTAGCATCAGACGGTCGTAACCAAAGTGCTGACGATTTTCTCGCGGCACACCAAGTTCCTCCATGATATCAAGCAGTTCTTTTTGTATTGCCACAGGGTTGGCGTCATCGGCGCAAATTTTTTCAAGTTCGGCGAAACTACCCAAGCCCGCCACTTCGTCTAAGCATACTTCGTACTCGCCCACTTTGCCTTTGTGGCGCTCCTTCTTCACTTCAACGAAAACTATCCAGCCAAGTTCGCGCAAGATCTTGTCCATCTCCTCTCTGCTCTCAACCACGGTCTCATGCTCTATCTTGTCGCTCTCGTTTGAACACTGCTTCTTGCAAGTAAATATCGTTCTATCACCCTCACGCCGCAAGCGCAAAGCAATGTGACCCTCTGTCCCCTGCCTCTCTATGGGCTCGTCACGGTGTACATATATTGTGTCATGCTGGCCAACTGACCCACCAAGTTTTACCCCGCGCGAGGCAAGAGCCGCTTCGAAAGCGGGACGATTGTCTAAACGCATTTTGACCTCAATCTCTCGCATTTAGTTATTCTTACGCAGGTACTTGATTAAGTAAAGGAGGCCGAAAACTATAGCCAAAGCTATGTAGTTGTAGAGCTCAAAGTGACCCGAACCCCAGGAGAAGCCGTCAAACTTCCAATCATACAAGGGCCAGAACACTGGCGTTGGGTAAAACTTGTACGAATGTGTTGGCACATCGGCAAGGATGTGTAAGAGCCAACCGAACATCACCAACGGCACCTTCTTTCGCAACAGCCATACAACCAGGACAAGTGTGGCGAAGATAATTAGTGAGTGAGACAGTTGATAGAGATACTGGGTGGCGTTTGAAAGTGTATCGAAACCCGGTGTCCAGGGCTCAAGACCTGTGGGTGCAAGGCGTGATATGCCTCTGAATATGCCTGGGATAAATCGCAAAATAAAAATAGGCGCGAAAGCGAAAATATCGGGGAAGACACCCCAAAAGAAGGCCCATCTTAAATTGAGCTTATTAGCCGAATCAACGCGAGCCCCCTTACCCGCGGCTACTGCCCAAAGCCCGTGAGAGAGTACGTCCATAAACTGTGCTACTTTCTCTTGCGGATTCTGTCGTTTCGATAATCCTCAACGGCTCCATGGGTAGTGACCCAAATGCGACCCTCTTTGTGGGCATCTATTTTACCGGTACGAGCGAGGAGATTGAGATATTTTTCAGAATATGGCGTACGTGGACTTATGGCCGAGAGGGGTTGATACAAGTTTTTCACGGCCCCACTTGGCACAATGGCCTTGAGATAAAGCGCGAGCGAACGTTCTACGGCCTGGGCGACAAAACGCACAAAGGGGGTGTAATTTCCTTTGTCTGCCTTCTCTAGTGAGTCGTAATACTTCTTGCGGTCATTCTTGAGTATAGTCGCGAGTGGGTATCCGGCGCGCATAAGTAGTACATTCATCACAAGCCGTGCTGTTCGGCCATTGCCGTCATCGAATGGGTGGATGTGCACAAGTTTGTGATGTGCGATAGCCGCAAGTTCTACTGGGTGGAGTCTTTTTTCGTTCGTCACCACCCAAGACACAAGGTCATTCACAAGATGCGTGATTTCACCAGCTTCGGGTGGCCGATGGCTTGAGCCCGTAATGCGCACATTACCAGTACGATATGAGCCGGCCGACGTGGGCTCTGTCTCTCGGACTACCAGTTTCTGCAATGACCTAATAAGCACTGCGGAGAAAGTATGTTTTTTGTCTCGCTCGACTAAATCATAAAGATAATTAAGGGCCTCGTAGTGATCCTTGGCCTCGAGGTGGTCCTTGAGAGATTTACCCTTAATCGTAAGTCCTTGGCTCACAACAAAATATGTTTCCTTAAGTGACAGACGATTGCCCTCAATTGCGTTAGAGTTATATGTCATCTCCAGGGCAAACTGCTCGCGCAATTTGGCAATCATGGGGGGAGACAGGGGCCGTGCTTTGTTTATTGGGGCAAGTTTAGCCTCAAGACGCTTTTGCATTGTTTTATCTAAATATGGCATGGCATTGATTTACTGGTTATACCATATTAGCAATTAGCCCCACGTTTTGCAATATTTCAAACCCCCTGCCCGCCGCTACTGCCCAGAGTCCGTGTGAGATTACGTCCATTTAACTAAGCAACGGCTTGGGTACAATGGGCGCAGCGCTTGGCTTGGATTGGGATTTCGCTCAAGCATTCGGTACATTTTTTGGTTGTGGGATCTGCCGGTGGCTCTTTGCCTGCCTGCCGGTCAGGCAGGCGCGAGCGCGCGATGAGCACATTCATGGGTTTAACAACGAAGAAGAACACGGCCGCGGCTACAAGTAGGAAGGAGATAATGGCGCTAATAAAATGGCCAAACATAAACTTGCTCCCGTTGATCGTGAAGGCGAGGCCAGAGAAATCAGGTACTTGGGCAATGGCGGCGATAAGGGGCGTGAGTATGTCCGCCACCAAAGCCGTCACCACCGTACCGAAAGCCGCGCCAATGACAACGCCCACAGCCAAATCCACCACACTCCCCCGCAAAAGAAATTGTTTAAATTCTTTAAGCATCTATTGATTATACACCAAATAGCACTTGACTTTGGCATAGCAATTGCTATACTTTAGCCAATACTCACGAAGAAGACCCTTGTGGGGCTCGTCCCCGCCGGGGGCTTTTTCTTTTTAGGCTTTCAGTATGCCCTTCTGGTCATTTAGATACGCGATTGGGGCATTAGTGCGCTTAAGTAAGATGGAGCAAAGCTTTTGAGTATGCGGCGAAAGTATGCAAGCCAGCTTATCTTTTTCAATCAAAAACTTAACTAGCCCAGCATAGTCACCATCACTTGATACAATAACCGCCCTATCCCCCTTATTCTCGAACACATCACGCACGGTGTGTAGGACTAAATCCGCGTCACAATTCCCTTTTGCCTTCCCTTCGCCATCATAAATTACTTCTTTGAAAATCAGAACGAACCCACACTGCTGTAAAAATTCGTATAAATCTTTGTACTTAGGAATTAGTCCGATGAAAATGTAGGCTGTCTTAACTTTGTACTTATCACTTAACCAAACTCTAAAGCGCGCGTAATCTAACTTCCAACCCAAACTCTCAACCCCTCGGTGCAAGTTAGCACCATCGATGTAAGCAGTGTTGTTGGCTCCCGTTTCTACCTTCACATTAGAATTATACACCACCCTAAATTATTTCAGGGCGAGGGCACTGCTGCCCCCGCCCTATTTCAACTTTGGCCCTCACAAGATTCCCCCGTACACAGCAAGAGCCAAAGCAATGGCTACGTAAAACACGAGTTCAAGATACAGAGGTATCGTGGCTGGAAAAAAGGCTCTGTAAATTCTTCTTAACGTGCCCACCTTTTGCCTCCTATTGGTGGCATGGCCACCTCTGACAGCAAACTACTACATGCTAAAAATTTTGCAAGTGTCCCTGTAGCCACGATCGTTTGTATTTAGGGACATACGAATATAGTTACGATCGTGATAATAATCGTAGTTTAGCGAGGTGTTGCTTACGAACTACGTTTCGGAGCCCCGACGGCAGGGTCTCCGCTACTGCGGAGCGTCGGGGTGAGAACCGAAGAGCCCCGGGGCGCTGGCCACGGGGACTCTGGTAGTTCGGAAGCAATACCTCGCGGCTAACCTTCGAAGTCTATCTCAAACGGGTACATGCCCATGCCGCAGGTGCCTTAAAGGGGCCGCGACATTTATAGTACCTGCTTGCGCAGGAGTAAGGCATTGCCGGCCACGATGACGGTTGACACGCTCATAAAGATAGCCGCAACGGCAGGCTGGAGCAAAATGCCTTTGGAGGCAAGGACTCCAGCGGCAAGGGGGATGGCAACGATATTGTATCCAGCCGCCCACCACAAATTTTGAATCATTTTAGAATATGTGAGGCGCGAAAGGTGAATAACTTTAGCAATATCGCGTGGGTCGTTTTTGACGAGGATAATACCGGCAGATTCAATGGCCACGTTGGTACCCGCACCGATGGCAATGCCGACGTCAGCTTGAGTGAGCGCCGGCGCGTCATTGATGCCGTCTCCCACCATAGCCACACGTTCACCGCGGGACTGGAGCAGTTTTACTTTTTCACTTTTTTGCCCAGGCAAGACACGCGCAAAATATTCCGTGATGCCGAGCTCTTTGGCAACTACCGCGGCAACTTCTTCCGAATCTCCCGTAATCATCACTGGTTTAACGCCCATACTGATGAGCGCCGCGACCGCTTCTTTCGATTCTGGACGCAAAGCATCTGCAACGGAAATCCTACCAATTTCTTTGCCAGGTCCGCCATTTGACGACCCATCAATCTCTACCACAATATCAGGCCCACCTCGATGCCCGACGAAAACTTTCTTCCCGTCCACAATCCCCTCTCCTCCGACACCGGCAATACGCTGAAACTGGGTAGACGTTGGCACAATAAGTTTGCGAATTCGCGCTTCGTTAACTATTGCCTTGGCGATTGGATGTTCAGAGTTCGCATCCACTGAAGCGGCAAGTATAAGCGTTTCATCAGAGCTTGAACTGGTAACCTTGAATGCTCCTTCGGTGAGCGTCCCGGTTTTATCGAAAAATACCGTAGTAATTGTTCGCGCGGCTTCAAGAGCAAGGCGCTGGCGAATGAGGAAGCCATTGCGCGCGGCCATAGTCGTCGAGATTGAGGCCACCAGTGGCACCGCGAGTCCGAGAGCATGCGGGCAGGCGATAACAAGCACGGCGACAAGACGGGTAAAAGCCATATTCATTTCGCCCAAGCCAAGCCAGACGACAAAGGTCAGCCCTCCCGCGCCCAGAGCGACAAAGGTCAGATATAAGGCCGCGCGATCAGAGAGAATCTGCAAACGTGACTTGGATGCCTGCGCTTCTTTAACCAGACGCATAACACCAGAGAGAAATGTTTTCTCACCGACATCAGTCACGCGAATTTTGAGATTGCCATCGCCGTTGATGGTGCCCGCAATTACCTTATCGTCTATTTTTTTAGAGACCGGTGCTGACTCTCCCGTTACCATAGACTCATTAACGTCCGACAACCCATCAACCACAACACCGTCCGCGGGGATGTTACCACCCGGTCGAACCACGACAATATCACTAGTTTTCAATTCTGAAAGCGATATTATTCTACCGTCGGCAAGCTCGGCCTTGTCGGGTAATAATTTTGAAAGTTCCTTAAGCGCGCCCTGTGCTCCCTGCACCGCGCGCATCTCGATAAAGTGGCCAATGAGCATGATGGCAATCAGCGAAGAAAGCTCGAACCACAGATCATGGCCAGTCCCGTAAAGTACCGAAATAAAGCTATAGAGATACGCCGCCGTGATGGCAATAGCGATAAGAGTCATCATGCCCGGCAGACGAGCCCTGATCTCGCGATAGGCACTGGCCAAAAATATCCAGCCACAATAGAAAAACACGATACTCCCCAAGACCAACATTGCATACGGCCAGTTCGCAAACTCCGGCCCGCGCACATCGAACAATTCCATCGCCATCTCCGAATAAAAGAAAATCGGCACCGAGAGCGAGAGCGCAATCCAAAACTTCGTCAGGAATGATGCCGGCTTGTGCCCTGCATGCTTGCCATCCGTAGCCTTGGCGAAGGAGGGTTTATCGTGATCCCCGTGTTTGAGATTTGTTTCGGATTTCGAATTTCGTGCTTCGGATTTGCCTTTAACTAAGTTCATCCCGCACTCTGGGCACATCCCGGGCGTGTCTTGCTGTATCTCTGGATGCATCGGACAGGTGTATTGCATAGTATTATTTTCATTCATACACTTTATTTCCACTCCACGTACCAGTTTCGCATTTGTTCTATCTCGCGAGTTTGGGCTTCGATGATATCTTGGCCGAGTTTTTTCATCTCGGGACGTTCTGCCGAGCTAATGAGCATAGATACCATCATCAAGGCCATCTGGTGATGTGGAATCATCTCGCGGATGAAATCACGATCAAAGTCAGTCGACGTTTCGAGATTACCAAAATCCGCATCTCCAGACATCATGCCCCCGTGCATCTGGCCATGACCCATCATGCCAGCATTAATCGCGGGTACGTCTTGCCCGTACCACTGTTTGTACCATGCCCGCATCTGATTATTTTCCTTTGTTTGGGCTTCAATGATTGCCGAGGCAAGAGTCTTGATTTCTGGCCTTGTTGCACGTTGCTGGGCCAGTTTCGCCATGGTGATGGCGTCGTCATGGTGTGGAATCATTTGCTCGATAAAATGCCGGTCAATATTTGACCCCACCATATTGTTTCCTGGCAATCTGGCAGAGTCAGAACTTAATCCCGCCCACCCAAACCCACCGATAATAACGCCGACCACAAGCGCAATAATAATATTTTTGTTCATAGTCCTAGTTTAGATTTTTATCATCTCCGTGTCCATCATCCTTGCGCTCGTCATGATTCCCGTGATGGCCTTTGCGCATCATCCACAGATGCATACCTACGCAAGCTGCCAGTAAAATCCATACAATGTATTTTTCCATAACAATTAGATAATCTCTCCCTGCTTTTCGAGCATCATGTGATGAATCGTGCCAACCTGAAGCCATGTTGCGATAAGGATGAGAATACCCGCGCAGAGCAAGGCGTCTACTTTAGTAATGCCGAACACAAGGTTATCTCCCCCGCCAATAACAGCTCCCGCAAAGGTCACAACTCCTCCAATCCCCACAATGACGCTAGCCACATGCATTAATTTTGAAAGTTTCATGTTTTTGAATTTAATTAGTTCGGTTAATTAACCGACATATTTTTCAGGATCCTTGACGAATTGACTCTTACACGCCGTGCTGCAAAAGTAATAAATCTTTCCTTTGTGAGCGACTTGGAGTGTAGCCTCTGTTGGCTCAAGATCCATACCACAAACCACATCCTTGGTCCCAGACGAGGACGTGCTTTTCATACCGCAACATGATGATTTTGCCATAATTTATATTTATTTATAAATCCCAAGTAAATACTTGCGTCACACTTCCCAACCCACTCATCCGCAATTCGACCGTTCGCGGACGGGGCGTGATTGGCGTAAATTCCAACACGCCTTCGCGATGATGGCCACTGGGCGCCTGCCTGCCGGCAGGCAGGGATTCCTCCTGCCAGACAAGCGCGGGCTTCTGCTGATTATCACCAACCAAAACTGCGATTGCGACCATATCCTGATTAAGTTCGCCCGAATGAGTATCGAGCACCACCTTGAACTGCCACACCAGGGCATCTTGAGAAATATCGATTGGCACTACTTTAATCGCAATTTCGCCAGCTTGTTTTGTTTGTTCCGCCAAAGCTTGAGGCGAAACACTCGGTCCTGGCACTTCGGCCGATGGCAAAAACCATATAGCAACAACGATGGCAATAATCACAGCCCCAATACCTACAAATATTTTTGTATTCATGTCATTTCAATATTATGCTTCCGTACTTTGCTCGCGATGTAGATAATGCCTCCGATGTTGAACGCCAGTCCAACCCAGAAGAACTGAACTTGATATTGCGTGATGAAGGTGATAACGCCAGCCGTGGCAATAAGTGGTGCGATATTGACGAGATAGTGCGCGCAACAGCTAATCATGGCAACTGTTGACGTCGTGCCCGACACTGCGAGCGCCCCACTCGCTCCCATTCCCTGTTTCACTGCCTGTCGCAAGTACGCGAACAATCCGACCTGAATCCCAAAACCTACGGCGAGACTGATAATGTAGTACCAAAATGAGGCAAATTGGCTTTGGGCAAAACCCCAGCCCGACACCAGCGAGAGTATCGCGAAATACACTCCGAGCAAAGTACTGCTCCCCAGTATTCCATACCCTATCGATTTTATAGTTGGTCTCCCAAGCATTTTTTATTTCGCCTCTAAGCTTGAGTTATGCATCCAGACATAATACCAGCCGAAGATCCAAGCGAACGCGGAAACATAAATCACCCCCAAGATCACACTGCCGAAAGTAAGCCAGGTAAACCCGGGAAGCGTCTCGAAAAATGTGTGATGCAATTCAATACCTCGGGCACTACGAATTGGAAGCAACCCGCCCACAAGACACACGGCGTACAAAACTTCAGAACCCAAAACGCATTTCCAAGCGTATGCTTTCAATGATAGTTTTCCCATATATTCTGAATTAATTAACCGATATATTTTTCAGGATTGTTAATGAAGTGATTTTTACAGGTCAAACTGCAAAAATAGTAAACTTCGTTCTTGTGTTCGACGTGAAATTTTACTTGCGCTGGGTCAAGCTCCATGCCACAAATCACATCCAATGCTTTTTTCTCGGGTTCAATGTGCATCCCGGCTTTTTTTAGGAATCCTTTTAGATTGATGGACATGTTGAGTTACTTATTAGATAACGTGTAAATTCTAATTAGTTCTTTGACTGCCTTCTCGTCGCTCCCCTTCTCTCGCATCTGATGTTTGACATGAGTCCGGAGATGATTCTCCAAGAGAAAACTATTGAGGCTCTTGAGCGACCTTTGGATTGAGAGGGATTGCTCCAGCAGAGTGGGACAATACTCCTCTTTCTCGATTGCCCCAATGAGGCCCTCTACTTGCCCCACGATAATCCTCGCTCGGTGGACAGCGCGTTTCTTTAACTTTTGATCTAACATGCCTATAGGATATACCCCCATACCCCATATGTCAATACCCCGCTGTGCATAACTCCTATTCGTAACGGAGCTCGATTTTGTCCTTGTCTTGCATAAGATAGTTTTCGTACTCGAGGTTCTCTTGGCCATTGACCGTCATCTTCATATTCGCTCCGAATGAGCGTATGTCCTTGCCCCAGTTCTTGAAAAACTGACCAAGCGTTACATCCTGCTTAAGAGCAAGGCCCTGAAATTCCATATGAACAACTCCTTGCCTGTTATCATCTGTGTGAGTGTGGATTGGCTGGTGTACTGCCCCAATTCCGATGTTGGCCGGGATGTCTTGTTTTTCGCCTTTCACATATATCGCAAGCTCTGGATGCCAATGGAAAGCGTCGCGGGAAACAATGTCCGATTCCGGAATAGGAGGCCTCGTCGCGCTATACCAGATCAGCCCACCTATCGGGAGTATTACGGCCGAAATACCAATAGCCCAGTTAATAGTGTGCCTCTTGCGTCTCTCTACTATTGCCGTTTCTTGCGTCTCCAACTTCTCCTGTCGCCTAAATTCCTTTCTCTCCTTTTTCGTTAGTTGCTGTTCTGTTTGTGTTTCCATGATTTTTTACAATGGCTATTTTCCTTGTAGCGCGAGATCGATGAGCTGTTTTACCGTCGCGTAAGGTTGTGCCCCGGAAATAAGATTGTTGCCGATGATTGATCCTGGCGTACCGTTTATTCCGAATACTCCACCCTCGGCTTTATCGGCGTCCATTGCTTTTTGATACTCGTCCGCTTTACTCGTCATAAGCTGTTCTACTTTTGCAGAATCAATTCCAAGACCTTTTGTGAGGGTGAGGATGTCTACTTTGTTACCCCAACCTCCGTTCTCGTTGTCCTGTTTGTCATACATGGCCTTGTGCCAAGTGTAGAACTTATCTGGTGCGACATCCCATACCGCTCGTTCAGCCAATCCCGCTGTCTGCGAATCTGGCCCGAGGAATTGGAAGTCTTTGAAGACTATTTTGACTTTGCCAGTTTTCACATATTCACTCATAAGTTGCGTAATCGCGTCATTCTCGAAGCGTTGGCAAAACGGACACTGATAATCAAACCAATATGCCATCGTGACGGGAGCATTGGGATTGCCGACAAACGGCTCTCCTGTAGTTTTAACTTTTGCGATATCAACAGCTTGCCCAGACGGTTGCTGTGCGACTTGTTGAGGTTGCTGATTATTTCCTGCAGTGGTGGGCGAACCTTTCGATGTGCCAAGATATACCGCACCGGCAATGAGAATTCCGGCTATTACGATGGCGGTTGGGATTGATAAGTTATTTTGCTGTTCCATAAATTAATGGGTTTAGCTTAATGTGTAATAATAAATGGCCTCGTATTAAATGACGGCCAATACTAGCCCGAGAAATAGCTAGAAAACTTTTGGATTAAGGATGCCCCGCGCCAGTGCGAGCTTCAAGTGGTTAAAAAGTGCTAGGTCAGGATTAGCTCTGGCGTACAATTTATACGAGAGCAAATGATGCTCGGTAAAGTCTAATGAGAATTTGAAGCGACCCATAGCAAAGGCCGCTGCGAGTCCTAATATGAGCAGAAGCAAGCCATCGCGCATCTCGCGCGGTATAACCAAAAAAGTACTTTTCCATGCCTCAATGTTTTTAGAGATACTCGTATTGCAACATGTCTGTTGATTACTTATCTGCGTTACTGCAATAGAATTCATATCACCGTGCATTGAAGCGTGGCTGACCATATCCGGACAGAAGAATCCAAAAACAAGAACACCAGCTACGACGAGAACCAATGGCAACTTTAGGATTTGGTAAAAGTCTGATAAAAACACAGGTTGATTGTACCCTCTTTCGCGCTTAGACGCTACAGCCGCCAGAGGGGGGTCGGTTGGAGGCGGGCTCTGCCGGAGCGGCGGCGGCAATTTGGGCGAAGCCGGAACCACTTGAGTACGTCCGACCGAGGATCTCTTGCGGGTTGGCGTTTGCCAAGCTCGAGCCACGAGCGACCAAATAACGATCGATGGTGGCGTACTGATTCGGAAACCACAAGGTGTTTGCTTTGAGGGCCGCCCTGTACATTGAGAGTTCGTCCGCGCCTTGGCTGGCCATTAACTCAAGGAGGCCGAGCATAGCCATACCGTGATTACAGTCTGGGAAGTAGGTCGAATTGTTACAACAAGGCCGATAAATGTTCTTACTCACACGTTCAACAAGCTCCTGTTGCGCCGAAGTAAGCACCACCAGAGCGTGTTTGCTGTAATGCGACATGGGGTCGCCCACTGAGAGCGTCCAGCCACCGGTAGAAGCAAAACCGCCTGCCTTCGCCAAGGCTTCAGCGGACAAGCCCGCCTCACTGCTACCTGTCATGGGCCCTTGTTCCAGAATCGGATTTTTGTTGGCAAGGCCAAAGGCCCAAAGTAAATTCAGCGTCGAGAGCTCGGCTTGTACTTTAGTTTTGTCAATTACTCCAAGGTCGTAAAGCTTGGTTATAATTTCGGGCGACAAATTTGGTATCTCTCCAGGCATATCTCCAACTGTTTGCGCTATGGGAGCGTTGGACTCATTCGGTTTTGTGTTTTTTTGTTGCTCAACATAAAACCAAGTAGCCGAAATCATTACCGTCGCAATCAAGATACTGGCCGGCAAAACATATGTGCGTTCTTCAGTTTGTTCAATCTGTTCCATTTGTTCCATATTGGTTAGCTGTTATCTAGCAACACTTGTCGAGTTCGCTCTCGATTTGATTAGTTCCCAAGGCCTTACTTTCGGGACTCTTTGAACCCGACCCCAAGGCCAGACCTTGGGAACCCTTAAAGGTCTGGCCTTTGAATACAAGGAAGGTAAGCCAATAAAGAATCGTCGCGAGGGCGAACCAACCGAAGTGATACTGGAGTAGCTGCCAGGCAGCTAGGAAGGCGATGGGGATACTCACCAATTTCCACCACTTAGCGTCCCGAGCGCTAAGTTTGTTAGCCAGCACATACGAGATGCCTACGGCACTGCCACCCATTAACATGGCGATTAAACTTTCGTTCACGTTGTAACCAACGTAGCGGAGAACAAGCAGGATAATCCAAGTCGCACTCACGAGCACGCAGATGGGACATATTTTCTTTAGATACACCATTTTAGAACAAGAAGATGATAATACCGAGCACTACCATGGCCAGAGCCGCCGCCACTCTCACGCTCTTGCTCTCGCTCCTTTGCCAAGCGCGCAACTTCTCGGACATACCAGTGCGACTAGCTAAGAAGAGTATGACCACAAGTGGCAAAATGAAGATGGCGTTGTAGAGCAGTAGGTAAGCCACGCCGGTAAGGTAAGTGGTGGTGTCGTGCAAGAGCCCGAGGATAGCCAAGTACGGTCCGCCCGTGCAGGGGAACTCACACAGACCCACGAGCATGCCGAGGAAAAAGAGGGCGGGTAGTGTACCTTTGCCCATCAGCACGGCTATCTTGCGGTGGGCCACTTCGGGAATTTTGAAGATTTGCGGAACTTTCGGCACGAGGGCGCTCAAGATGCTCAAGAGGCCAATCAGCACGAGGACAAGAGCGGCTAGTTTACCCATAAAGTGCGGGATGCTGAAGATGTGCAGAGCTTGCAAGAGACCAAGACCAATCAGAAAGTATGCAAGTGATAAGCCGCCTATGTAGATAAGGCCAGCGCGAAGGAGTTCGCCTCGGCTTTTACCCAGACCCACAAGCACCACCACAGTTAAGAGGAGCACCGAGAAGGCGCAAGGGTTGATGCTGTCGATGAGTGCCGAGGAGGCCACGAGCGGCAAGAGCCACTTGCCTTGCTCGCTTATATTCCAGATAAAGTTGGTGCTGCCGGAGCCAAATTTGAGATAAGTGGCAATGGCCACAAGGAGGCCCGCCAGGATGGCGTAGACACCGGGGCCGAGTTTGAGATTACGGGGTAACATCGGCAGTGAAGCTAACCTCAAGGGCTCCCTTGTCGGTCTCAAGTCGCACCGCCCGCCCAATCTTGCCCACTCCTGCCGGACCGTGCGCGGCCGGATCGAAGGTAACAACTATCTGCACAGTTTCGCCCGGGGCGATGGTACCCTCCATCGGCTTCAAAAAACCGTGGCCGGGCATACCAAACTCTTCCGACTCTTTGCCACTTTGGATAAAGCGGGCCGTGGTACACATACACGAAGTATAGAGCTTTGATGTTCGGATACTAGATGAGCTCACGTTGGTCAGACTGAAGTTGGTTGAAACCTTACCCGCCGCCATCGAGATAACGCCGAAATCATGCGATTGCTCATTGAGAGTAATGGTGTCAGCGGCGATAGAAGAGATTGGCTCTGCCTCGTGCGCGTGCGGGTCAGATTCGTTGGGTAAGGTGGAATTATTGGCGGGGCGCGCCCACCAAATAAAACCACCGATTAGAACAAGACCGATAAGCGGGACAACATAATTTGATTTCATAGTTCGTCTATTAATTATTCGTTGCCCATCATCTGGTGCATCGAGTCAGTGCCGTGCCCCGCTGTCATATCCTCACCCATATGTTTTGCCCCAACCATCTCAAGGTCTTTGCCTTTGCTCATCATCATATCATCCTTGTACTTGGCTCCCAACTCTTGCATCATCATGCCACCCGACTTCATCATCTCACCCATCTCTTTGATACTTGCTGATTGTTTCTGCATCATAACTACCGAATCTTGGTGTGCCTGCATACTCACCCCTGTCTCGACAGAACTTTTACCAGCCACGTAGCCACCGCCGCCGGCGACAACAAGAGTGATAACTGCTGCGATTATTGCATTGTTCATGATTATTTATTTAATTAATTAATACTTTATTATAACCCACATCTTTAGAACCCCGATGACGCATCTTCCTGTCCACCCAAAGCTGCTTTTCTACCGAATCGGTAAAACAGAGCCGGGGTAAGGAAGAGCGAGATAACAGTTGAAGAGACCAGACCTCCGAATATCACCACCGCGAGAGGATGGAGCATCTCCTTGCCCGGTTCACCTCCACCAATAAGCAGAGGCACCAGCGCGAGCGAAGTAACAAGCGAGGTCATCAGCACCGGCACCACGCGATCAAGAGTGGCTTGCACAATCGTGGCCGGCACAAAGGGCAAACCCTCTTTTTGCACAAGCGCGAGTGCCCGCCCAATGAGCATAATGCCGTTACGCGAGACGATACCCGCAAGTGAGATGAAGCCAACCATATGGGCGAGGTTCACCGAACCGCCTGTGAGCCACACACCAATCATCCCGCCGATAAGCACTGTTGGGATGTTGGTCATCACAAGCAGAGCGATCGGTACCGAGCGGAAGGCGTGATACAAAACGCCGAAGATCATCAAGATGCCTAAGATAAACACCGCCGTCAAGCGCATCGAGTTATCCTTCTGACTTTTGTAGTTGCCTTCGAAGGAGAGTGTGACTCCCACGGGTAACTTCTGCGCTTCAATGGCTGTTTTCGCTCCACCAACTGCCCCCACCACGTCAGTACCATGATAGTTAGCTGATACCACCAACACACGCTTGCCACCCTCATGATCAAGACTGTTACGCCCTCCCTCCAAACGTAAGTCGCCCACGCTACCCACCGAGCTCGCTCCCATAAATGGCAGGGCCAAATCTCGCAGTGCTGTCACGTTATCCTTTGACTCGGTGTCGAAACGCACCACCACGTTAACCGAAGCCGGACCGAGTCGGACTTGTCCAAGGTTATCTCCCATCAGACCCATCTCAAGGTCACGAGCCACTTCTCCGGAAGAGAGACCGTATTCGGCAAGCCTGTTCCTATCTACATATAGGCGGAGCTCTGGCACAATCGTGTTCTGCCCGATGCGCGCGTTTGCTATCCCCTTTTGCTTGCTCAACTCGGTCACTACTCGCTTGGCCGCAATCTCCATTGTGGCCGGATCATCACCGAAAACCTTGACCACAATCGGAGCCCGCACTCCCGAAATCAACATTTCAACTCGATGCGTGATTGGTTGGCCGAGACTGAAGTCTATCCCGCCGGTCATGGCGGGACCTGTAGACGGTTTATCGAGTATTGCCTGGATGTCTTTGAAGATTCTCTTGTGCTCGCTCTCAAAGCCCTGGGTAATGGCTATCTGCATCTCACTTGAGTTGGCACTACCGCCGTGAGGGTCTGCCGGAGCGCGCCCGGCGATGTTACTAACCTGACGCACGCCCTTAACTTGCAACACCGCCGCTTCGAGTCGTGTCATGTATTCGTTGGTGGTAGAGAGGGCCGTACCCGGAGGCAAGTACACCATAGCCACCATCGAGCCTTCGTTAAAGGGTGGGATGCCCTCTTTACCCGCGAAGTAGTAGAGGCCAACGGTGACGAGTAGAGCTACGAGAGTAACACTCCCGATTACTTTCACATTCGTGATACACCAGGCAATCCACGGGGTGATGCGGGCTTTTATCTTTTGCACAATCTTTGTCTCCTGCTCGTGACCCACAAGCGACTTATCATTTAGTAAGAGGGCCGAGAGTACAGGCGTGACAGTAAGTGACACTGCCATCGAAGCGAAGAGCGAAACAAGGTATGCCGTCCCAAGAGCAATGATAAGTTTGCCCTCAATGCCCGGCATAAAGAAGATAGGGAGAAAGACCACCGCCACAAGCACGGTCGCGTACACAATAGAGTTTCGCACTTCTTTCGAAGCCGCAAGCACAACACCCTCGCGCTTCTCACTCCTATCCCCTTTCATCCACTCGCGCAAACGATGGAAGATGTTCTCCACATCCACAATGGCATCGTCCACCAGTTCGCCTACCGCCACCGCGATGCCACCAAGCGTCATCACGTTGACCGATAGGCCAAACGATTTGAATACGATAGCCGTGGCCAAGATTGAGAGCGGGATAGCTGTAAGCGTAATAGCCGTTGTCCGCACGTTCATCAAGAAGATGATTAAGATGACAACTACAAGGATGGTCCCGTCGCGAAGCGCGCCTTCGACATTACTCAAGCCCGCCCGGATGAAGCTCTCTTGGCGAAAGAGGTTTGGATGCAACTCCACGCCATCCGGCAAGCTGGGCTTAAGCGACTCAAACGTCGCGTTGATGGCGTCAGTGACTTTAATCGTCTGGGCATCCGGCTGACGGATGACCCGCAAGATAACTCCCGGCTCACCGTCGATAGCACCGCTACCTCTGATTGGGCTCGCTCCTTCAATCACCGAAGCGATATCGCCAAGTCGAATCGGTCTGCCATCCATCCCGCTTCGTCCGATAGCAATCTCTTGCAAGTCGGTGACCACCGCGGGGGCCGTGAGGATGCGGATGGCATACTCTTTGTTGTCTTCAGTGATAACGCCACCACTCCTATTGGTGAGCATGCTCTCAACCTTCACGCGCACATCGTCAAACATTATTTCGTAACGACGCAAGCGTTCGGCGTTGATGTTAATCTGCCACTCACGCAAATCTCCACCCATCACAAGCACATTGGCCACACCCGGAGTCTTGAGCAGGGCCGGACGGATAGTCCAGTCGGCAAGTGTCCGCAACTCCATCGGACTTGTTTTGCCACTCGGCGAGCTGATGCCAACCCACATAATCTCTCCCAAGAGCGAAGTGGATGGGCCAAGTGTCGGCTTTACCCCTTCTGGTAGCAGAGCTTGACTTAATCTCTCTTGCACAATCTGTCGGTTGCGAAGTGTGTCGCTACTCCAAGCAAACTCAATATTAACCGTTGCTTGTGAGTACGAAGCGTTACCCGTCAAGCGCTCAATGCCTGGCGCTCCGGCGATAACAGCCTCCATTGGGTTTAAGACCAGGCGCTCCACCTCTTCGGCCGCCATGCCAGGGCTCTCGGCAAAGACGGTCACAGTGGGTTTATTGATGTCAGGCAAGATATCCACCTTCATAGTGGCAACACTCCAGATACCGGCAAGGGTCATCGCCCCGGCCAAGACGAGGACGGTGATTTTGTTCTTAAGTGACCAAGCAATAATGTTGTTTAACATGTTAGTGTTTTACATCTCCATCCCACCCATTGGCTCGTCACCACCCGACTGCGTGGATTCGCCCGCTGTCCCCTCTGTCTCAACTTTGTTTTGAAGCAACATATTCTCTTGCATATCACCTGTGGGCTCCACAACGTAACGATCGCCATTCGAGAGTCCCTCGTAGACCTCCACCGACGCTCCGAGTGTGCGCCCGAGAGTTATCTTGCGAGCAAAGAGTCGTCCCGCCTCTGACACACCCCACACGTGAGGCACGCCAGTACTACTCCACCACACTGCGGTGAGTTTGATGAGCGGAGTGGAACTCTCTTTGGGCACGAACACGCGGACCGAGGCCGCCACTGGCCAATCGACCGGAGTAACGAAACTTGCGTCCGCCATATACCCGCCAGTTGTATCAAGCGAAGTACCTACACCTGTAAGTTTTACTTTGCGCACATCTTGGGCAAAACCGGGACGCACTGCCGATAGGATGTCACCCGCTTTTGGAACGCGTGCGTTACTCGGTATCTGCAAACGCACAAACCGTTCCGAAGCTTTCTCGGTGTCGATGGAGGCCACAGGCATGCCTGGCTCAACAAAGTCACCAACTTTTTTGTTTATCGTTGAGACGACACCTGCTCTCGGGGCAACAATAGCCAGACCGCCCGAGATACTTCGCTCCACCGTCGCGTACGAGGCATCAGCTGCCAAAGTCTCCGCTTCGGCCATGGCGACCATCTTCTCGTTCTCTGATATCTTCTCTTCAACCTCTCGCTTGTCCGTGGCATAGGCCATGGAGTTGTCGGCCTGCTTCATAGTTATCTCCGCCTGTGCATCACGATAATCAGCAAGCATATCGAAGAATTTCTCTTGATCTTCGCGCGCCATATCATTGATGTCTGTGACACCTTCACCACTACTTGTGTTAGCCAGTCGCGCGAACATGGCAAAGTAACCTGTGGCTAGGTCCACCGGTAGGGCCTCCTGATCTTTTAGAGCTTCGGCTAACTTCATAAATTGCAGTTCGTACTGATTCTGGTTTTGCGGGTCAATCGCTCCGTAACTCCGATTGAGACTCCCATAACGAAAGTACGAGATGCCTGAAACGTTGCTGATAATGCTCATGTGCTTAACTAGCGTCTGCTCGAGCATGGTGCGAAGATTCCTGCCCATAGCGACTGCGGCCGCTCTTGCTTGTATGAGTTGCGATTCGTTTGTATTCGTAGCAGTTGCGTCTAAGAGCGCACGGAGTTGTTCGTTGTTGGCTTCGGCAAACTTTTTTGTGGTTTCCGCTTGGGCGCGCATTCGTGCCTTGCCTTCAGCTTGCTCGGCAAGCATAGCTACTAGCTCGGGCATAGCCGGCGGAGCAGATAGGCGGGCAAGTACTTGACCCGCTCCCACATGTTGGCCAATTTTAACCCTCCACTCCACAATTGTCCCTTCGCGAGCAGGTTGGACCGGGATATTGCCGTATGAGATAACCTCACCCGGCCAAGAGTTACCGGGCTGACTGGCGCCGCCCAAGGATTCATCGCCAACAATAGCGACACCCGCCGGTAGGGCTGATACCACAACTTCTGTGACCGTGGCCACTGATGCTAGTTGCTCATTCCCCCCACTTATACCCTGCATGGCGAACACTGTACCAGTGGCAAGGACCGCAAATATAAGTAACACTGAAGTCACAGTTAATTTAGTCCGAAGGTACGAGATGTATGAGTTAATTTTTTGTTTCATTTTTTTAAGTTTGTTAGTTGAGCTGGGCAAATAAAAACCCGCTGGTTAATGCGAGTTGAGCACGTCAAAGGCAAAGCTTTAACGCGCCCTTATGACGTGGCCGGGCTATGTTCTAAAAGTGTTAGCCAGCTGGCTTCTTTACTATTTGGAACAAACGCTAGCGTGAAAGCATCCCGAAATTTAAATTTTAACAAAAGTGACGCGAGACCAGGCGGACTAAGTAAGTAACGAAAGGCAAAATAAGCGAGGAGCAAAAGTGTGGCCAAAAGCGTGCCAAGGCTAATCTGAATGGGGAAATTTAAGAAAGAGTTATAGGCAGAAATATGATGTACCACCATAGCTAAAGTATTTTGCGGGCATAGCGATGCATCGCCGAGGACAGAGAATGGGCAATCCCCAACCATAGACCCATCCATATCAATCCCGTGCACCATCGTGGCAAAGCCGAAGAACGTAATGGCAAGGAAGGCTAAAAGTAGTAGTGGCACCGCGATTTGTTTAAATAAAGTTTGCATGTTGTTTATTTACGTTTGAGTTGGTAGACCTTAAGTATTTCACCGATAGCCTTGCCCTCCTTGCCCTGCTTCATCTGGTGCACCACGCAAGTGGAGAGGTGCTCCTCCATTAAGGCGTCCTCCACACCCGACAGGGCTCTCTTAACCGCCGAAGTTTGGGTAATAACGTCAATGCAATAAACGCCCTTTTCGAGCATATCCTGCAAGCCCCGCACCTGCCCCTCAATAATCTTGAGTCGGCGCACTAACCCGCCCTTCCCCTTTGAATTTTGAGCTTTGTGATTTGTCACTTACCCAGTATATACCCCCTGGGGGTATTGTCAAGCCCCCACTTATCCTCCGCCCCAGAACAGCCGAAACCTTCGGCGCCCTTAATTAGGTCGTCTTTACTAGTTTGTATTTCTCTACCAAATCTCTTTGGTCCTTGTTGGCCTCACGGACAACGGACTCTAGGAGCTTCTTTTTATCGCGAGATTTTGCATCACGAAAAAAGGCCGAAAACTCGGTCCCAGAGGCCTTTTTCTTGCCAATTCCTAAAAATTCCTTTAGTTTACGTGTCATTTGAGTATGTTTCTTAACTCATCTCCAGTATATTGCTTTGGGATGTGCGGGTCAATACTGTCAATATTAAGCTCTAGTTGTTCTAAATCCTTCTCGAAATCCTTAACAATCAGGTTGAGCTCTATTTTCGAGCCGAAATGTTCTTTCGCTTTATTTACATTTTCCCTCGCTTTTATGAATGAATCTACAAATACCTCCTTGGAAACCTTCCTCCTCTCAATTTCTTCTCGCTTTTTTGTAAATTCCCACGCCTGCGCTGGATCTTGATAAACGAAAAACAGCTCGACCTTCCTTTTGTGATTTAACGACCTCTCTATGTTTTCTAAGGCACCGCCGTAGGCAAAAGTCCCGTCCAAAATTACGTTAATGCCCTTTTGCAATGCGTAGTCGTACAAAATATGAACTCCTT